>Ga0210057_1000043_pt1 | contig 271775 bp, 249 predicted proteins | sample CryGeyCG2114_010_2_FD_183968 | JGI IMG/M metagenome (GOLD analysis project Ga0210057, IMG submission 183968) | Groundwater microbial communities from aquifer - Crystal Geyser CG10_big_fil_rev_8/21/14_0.10 (SPAdes) (version 2) | ecosystem: Environmental > Aquatic > Deep subsurface > Groundwater...
GAACTCGCACTAGACGCGTGCGCCACACCCCAGCCTGGACTCTTTACCTACATTAATAACAGCATTCGCGCACTCGTCACAAACCACTACATTTTTCAGGCAAACAATGAAGTATTATTTGATAAAGACGCTCAGGTGAATCTCACCCATGCACGACCTGCACGCGTAAACTTTAATACTCCTTGCAATACAAATCTTAGCATTACGTTTGGTGCCTACTATGAATACCATTGAAGAAGAACTCCTCAAAGACATGAATAAAACGCTTCAGGAACTGATTGTACGCGTTGAGGAATTAGAAGAACGCGTACGCGCCATTGAAACAAGAAAAAAGTAAAAACCCCGCGTTAGCTAATAACAATTGTTTCAGGAAGCATTTTGTATGTGGTTATTGCGCGCTCAAGCTTGTGCTCAACGCCTGCATAAATGGTGAGAATGGTTTCTCCTTTTTTGACTCTGTCTTCTACATGCTTGTGCAGGTACGCACCTGCTTCGCGGTCGCGCGGCGCTCCTGCAGCCCGGCATACCGAAGAGAGTGCTTTACTGCTAATTGAACTGACCGTTCCTGCACGAGCGGCTTTGACTGCTATTGAGAATTCTCCGACACGGATATCTTTTGGCTTGATTTCGGGGTTTCCTCCCTGGGCTTTGATGATTTCTTTGAATTTTTTGTATGCTTTTTTTGAATCAAGTAATTGTTTTGCAAGCACCTCACCTTTTCCTTTTGGCGCTTTGCCACCCATTTCAAGAATGCGGCCTGCAAGCCGCACAGATTTATCGCGCAAATCTGTTGGACCATCGTTTCCCATTAAGACCTTAAGCACGTCAATTGCTTCAAGCGCAGGACCAATGCCATTGCCTATTGGTTGTGAACCATCGGTAATAATCACTGAAACGTGCATGTTAAGCGCTTTTCCAAGCAACTCAAACTGGCGTGCTAAATGTTTTGCAAGACCTGAATACTGCACTTTTGAGCCCTCACCAAACGGAATGTCAATAAGCACCACATTTGAACCTGCCGCCTTCTTTTTTGCCATGATACTTGAAAGAAGCAACGCCTCAGGGTCAAGCTTCATGGGGTGTCTGATGCGAATTAATTCATCATCTGCTGATGCAATTTTAAGCGCCCCACCCCACGCAATACACGCGCCAACTTTTTTCACGATTTTTTTAAGCTCATGTGAAGGAAGCGACACGGGCGCAAACACTTCCATAGTATCAGCAGTTCCCGCAGGCGAAGAGATTGCGCGCGATGAGAGTTTTGGAATAGTAAGGCCGCCTGCAGCAACAATTGACACAACAAGGGGTGTTGTGCGGTTTCCTGCAACACCGCCAACTGAGTGTTTGTCAACAACGATTTTTTTGCCAAATGAAAGCTTATCGCCAAAGCTCACCATTGCTTTTGTGAGGTTTGCAATCTCGCCTACCGTCATGCCCCGCGTATAGATTGCTGAAACAAAGGTGGCAAGCTCAACTGAAGAAAGCGTGTTGTCAACTGCATTTTTGATAATGTCAAAAATTTCTTCTTTTACGAGTTCCTCACCATCCAGTTTCTTCTTTATTGCATCAAGCGCAAGCGGTTTTGCAATGGGTTCAATACTTACTTCTTCATTATTTCGAATGCTCAACTCGTCCCATACTTCTCTAAAAAATCCAATCTGGTCATAACTTACCTGAAATTCAGTAACATTAACAAGCACAATCATAGACTGCGCACCCAGGGTGACGCGAATCCGGTCAAGAGAGTGGATATCATAATCCTCAGCAAAGTTCTTGTTAATGGTTGCAACCATAGTGCCGCCCGCTTCAAAATCAAGTGTTCGCGCTCTAAGAATAGGAATCATAGCTACTACACTAATAGTGAATAGAACTATTTAATGATTGTTCAATCAAAACCTAAAATTAGGGTTGCATCACCCTCTTTAAGGCGCATGCGTGATGCGAGAAACGCGTGGGCTGCAGGCCCGGGAGATGATGAAACAGCAGGCACATTAGCAAAGGGAAGTGCAGGCAATACAACTTCATCATAATCTTGTTTTGTTGAGGGCTGTTTGTGTTTGAAAAACACCGTCAGTGGAAGTGACGGTTTTGGAAACGTGCTGTCATGGCTGAGCGCAATGCTTGTTGGTTTTTGAAGGCAATTGAGAACGCCCACGTTTGACGCGTCTTCAAAAAGCGTGAGCGCGTAGAGCTCTTGTTTTTCTTTTTTCAAAAGAACGCGCGCATGTGCAAGACCCTGCGTTTTGTTGAGCACCTCAAGGGCGGGTGGTGTGCGTGATTCAACGAGTTGTGTATTAAGCAGGTTTGAAGAAATAATAAAATTTTCAAGCACGCTTTTTGTGGTCTTGTCTGCTACGGGATTTTTCACACAGCCATCACACTGCCAGTGCTCGCCGTCAAAATGTCCAAGGCGCGTATTAAAGCAGGGGTATATCGTGCATGTTTGAGAACGCATACCTAGTCTGTAGAAAAAACACGTATTAAGTTTTTCTGCTCAGTCAAGGTCAATTGCGCGTCGCACGTCTTCAACTTCGCAGGTTTCAACGCCGTCAATGCTTTTGAGTTCATCAGCAAAATCATCAACTTTGTTTCCGATTTGCTCGTCAAACACAGCGTAGAGAATAAGTGATTTCAAGCCGAACGCGAGCGGTTGTTGTTCAACCCCCTCAACGCGACCATGTTTTGCAAGCTGTTCAACTGCTTGCTTTTCAATTGCCGTCAAGTCATCATCAACGCTTGAAGGCATGATTTTAAAGGTAACAATTACTTCTGCCATGGGTAACTCAACTCATCAGGGTCCGCTAAATCCGCAGGATGCGCACGTGTACTTAACTGCATTACTTCTGCACTTCCCGCAGCGCTTGATAACGTGAGCTAAACACTTTGGGCATTTAAATTGCACGGAGTCCCCGCTTACAAGCAAGTCCCTGCTGCAATTATCGCATACGTTCTTTTCCATGATACAGCGACTAAAACGAGCACTGCTTTAAAAAGCTTACTCAAAAATCAGTAAGGTAGTTGTCAAGCGCGTCTTGGGCTGCGCGTAGTGTATAGTCCGCCTCGCGCACGAGCTTCTCACCATACATAATAAAATCATACACGTCTTTTCGCAGCTCTATTGATGGTGCGCACATTTAAAAACATTTATCATACCAATACTACCATATGAAACAGGCAATTGTGTTGCGAAAAGATGTGGGCATGCAGGCAGGAAAACTCGTTGCGCAAGGCGCGCATGCATCAGTTGACGCAGCAGAAAAAGCGCGCAAAAAAAGTCCTGACACGTACGAGCAATGGACGCGTGAGGGTATGAAAAAAATAGTTCTTAAAGTTATGAGTAAAGAAGAAATTGTTGAGCTTTTTGAGCGTGCCAAAAAAAAGACAATCGCAAGCCTCATAAAAGACGCGGGAAAAACCCAAGTTGAGCCCGGAACCATCACGGCAATCGCGATTGGACCCGACCATGATGCGGTTATTGACCTGCTTGTACGCGACTTGAAATTACTCTAATGCGTCAATAAACCGAAGAAATGAGAATCGAACCATATTTCTTCTTGTTTCAAGTTCTTTAATAAATGCGTCCTCTTTTACGTGGGTGAGAAAAAAACGTGGCGCTTCTTTGTGCGCTTTTGCCAACCATGCTAATTCTTCATTTGTCGTGCTTATAAGCGGGCGCGCAATACCACGGGACGCGAGAAAAAGGTTGTATTTTGATTTAGTAAACATAGCGTGCAAAAACGCGTTTGACGCATTAGTAAGCGTGCACGATTCTATGCGCGGAACTTTTTTTGTGTGCGACACAACACGAATATCAAATACGGGTTTTGGAAAGTAGGTTTTAAAAAAACGCACCAGAAAGCGAGCAGGCGTTGAGCCATTATCAACCAGATAATACGTGGTGTTTGGAACAATCATGCGGTATTTTCGAATCACGCGTTTTACGCGTTTGAACAAGCTTTGCTCAAAACATGACGCGCACGCGCGCGTATTATTATATGTTACCTGAATGCGCGCGGGTCTCTTACACGAACTGCAAGTCATCTGTTACAGGTCTATAGCGCGCAACGCTTTTTATGTGTTGCCAAGCGCGCTTGAAAGAATTGAATTGCACAACTGCTGTTGTTCTTCACTTGAAAGCGTGTTGTATTCTGCGCTTGTAACGCTTGTTGCCTGCACCACAAGGTCATGACAATCCTGGTCAGTCATGTTAAGACCGCCAAGGGGCAACCCCCCGCCAAGCAATCCTGAAAGCCCGCCTGCAAGACCCTGACCAAGCGCGTCTCCGACAAGCTGACCAAACACGTCACCTAAATCTGCTGACGCATTTTGAGGGCCTGCATATTCTAAGGAAAGCAATTCGCCAATGCGCGTTGATGACTGGGGACTTGCAAGACTGTTAATGCCTACAAAGAGCATAATAAGCGCGATAACGCCAAAAATCGCAAGCTTGTGGTCATAAAAATAACTGGTAACCGCAAGCACCACGTTTTGCGGTGAATCTCTTGCGTGATGAAACAAAACAACATGCCCGGTTTGCTCGTCAAGGGTTAGTATAAAGGTTCGCCACTTGCACGCAACGCGCACAACCCATGTTTCTGCTTCTTTTTTTGCATCCTGCACGTGAACGTCTTCAAATCCTTTTTCATGCATGAACTCCTGGCAAAGACGCGTTGCTTCTGCTTGCGTCACGCGCTCAGACAAAATGCCTTTTGCCATGCTCGCATCTGCAAGACGCAGTACCAGAGCGCGCAGGCGTTGCACAATCACTTCAAGTGCTTCAAATTCTTTTCGTGAAACCTGCTTTGATTTCAAGCCAAATGTGAGCAGTTCTGCAACGATGTAAAACCCGATAAACGCGATAAACGCGCCGATAAAGTCACCAATATCAAAGGGAAGGCTGCTAAAATACTGCGCACCAATGATAACGCCCGCCCAATAAATTGCAACACCGCTAATGATACGAATTACAAGCGTGAGCGCTGAGGGCAGTTTTGCTTCAAACTTTGCTGAAAACTTGCCGCCAAGCCACCAGATAATAAAAAGCGCGGTAAGCTTGTTTAACCAAAAAAATATCTCGCCAAAACCAAGCGCGTCTGAAATAGTTGAAATAATATCAGCCATACCCATACCCACAAGGGCACGCGGGGCTTAATTATGTTTCGAAGAAATAGATTTATCAAATATGCGCACACGAACATACATAGGCTATGAAACGTATTGACGGCTCAAAATTTGAAGGCGGAGGTTCCCTGCTTCGCCTTGCAACCAGCATTAGCGCAGCAATTGGCAAGCCAATTGAAGTGTACCATATACGAAAAAACAGAACCCCTTCAGGACTCAAAATGCAACATTTGCACGCGCTCAAAGCACTCAGCACATTTTGCAATGGCACGCTCAAAGGAGCAACTATTGGTTCTGAGCGCATACGCTTCTACCCGGGAAGAACGTTTGAAAAGAACATCAGCGTCAGGATTCCTACTGCAGGAGCAACAACGCTTGTACTACAAAATTTGGTTCCAACAGCTGTGCTCGCGCACAAACCCGTTCAAATCAATGTATATGGAGGAACGCATGTGGCATGGAGCCCGCCTGCAGAATACTTTGAGCACGTGTTTTGTGATTTCATGAAAAACATAGGGTGCGACCTGCAGTTTAGACTGCACGAATACGGTTTTTATCCAAAAGGCGGCGGGCACGTGAGTCTTGCCATTACCAAAACAAACCTGCAACCCTTCTTGTTTGTTGAAACCGGCGCGCTTAAAGGCATTGACGCCCACAGCATTGCAACAACCCACCTCAAACAAGCGGACGTTGCAAAGCGACAACTCGAAGCATTTAAAAAAGAGTTCACAGACCAAACCATCACGGGCACAGCACAGTACGTGCAAAGCATGAGTGCAGGAAGCAACATTCATGCGCACGCGTACTACGAGCACGCAAAAATCGGGGTTGAAGTGCTTGGCAAAAAAGGCGTGCGCGCAGAACAGGTTGGAAAACAGTGCGCGCAAAAATTGCACGCTGAACTTGCAAGCAAAGCGCCGGTTGACGAGCACATGGCAGACCAGCTCATACCCTTCATGACACCAGGCTCGCGGTTTAGAACGTCACGAATCAGTTTGCATACTAAGACAAACCTGTGGGTATGCGAACAATTATTAAATTATCAGTACGTTGTCAAAGGTACAGAGATAGTATGCAAAAAGCAATAGAATGGGTAAAAAAAGCAAAAGAAGTAGGTATTATCTATGATTTTGATGTTGACGGCATCACCTCGTGCGCACTGCTCATCAAGCTCTTAGAAGAGCGCGGTGTTGTGGTCAGAAAGTTTGCTGCAAGCCCGCGACCATCGTTTGAGCGCAACCCCGCTTTTGAACTTGTTAAATACTATCCAGACATTGCAATTCTTGACATTTCACTTACAAAAGAAGATGTTGAACGCTTCAAAGACTTGCACGTGCTCAATATTGACCATCATGAAAGCGGGCTCCAGCGAAGCACAAAAAACGTGCGCATCTGGAAACATAAAGGAGCCTACACACCAACAGCAAAAATGGTATTTGAACTGGCAAAGAAAATGAGCAAAACGTTTGACGCGCATGACTGGATAAGCGCGGTCGGCGTGATAAGTGATTTTGGGGGTCCATGGCACACGAAATTTGTTGAGGACGTGCACAAAAAATACAATCTTGACAAGGGTGGTGACAACAAATTCTTTGACTCAAAACTAGGCGAAATCGCAAAAGTGCTTAATGCAGTTCGCACTGCAGGAGACATTACGCGTGCAAGCGTTGCTGTCAAAGCCGTGCTTGAGTGTGACGGGCCACACGATTTTTTTGAAGCGCGAAACCCAAAAATAAAACTCATCTACCGCTTGTACACAAAAATTCAAGAACGCATTGAAAGCGAGCTTGAACGATTCAAAAACAAAGCCCAGCGTTCACAAAACAGGATTTTGTTCATGCTCAAAGACCAGCACTACAATATTCGCTCAACGCTCTCAACCATGCTCTCAGCACGCCTTGAAAGCAAGACAATTGCCGTTGCAGAAATCAGAAACACCGGCTACATTCATATTAGTTTGCGCTCGCGAAGCGAAAACATTCTTGATATTATTGACGCAGTAAAAAAACAAATGGACGCAACCGGCGGCGGACACAAGAGTGCTGCTGCACTTACCATCAAAGAAGAAGATTTGGGCGCGTTTAAAGAAATCTATCTCAAACGAAGATGACCCCCTGCCGCTGCGTGTTCACGGCGCAGTGGTCAATAAACGTTTATTAAGCGCTAATGCTTTGCTCTTCTTCTTAGAGGGGAATAAGAGAATGTTAATTGCAGGCATTGAAGAAGCAGGCAGAGGACCGGTTATTGGACCGCTTGTAGTGTGCGGCGTTCTTGTTGAACAAGACCGGCTCAAAGAATTAATGAGTATTGGCGTTAAAGATTCTAAAATGCTCTCACCAGAACGCCGTGAAGAACTGTTTCCAAAAATCAAAGCAATTGCAAAAAAAGTACACTGCATCAAAATAACCGCTAAAGAAATTGACGGACGCGAAGAGCGCGGACTCAACCTTAATGACTTAGAAGCAATCAACATGGCAAAAATTGCGGATATTCTCAAAGCAGACCGCGTGATTATTGACGCGCCAAGCACGAATATTCCTGCAATAACAAAACAAATCAGGGACTTGATGAAACACGACTGCGAACTTATTTTAGAACACAAAGCAGATGTAAAATATCCGGTTGTTTCTGCTGCGAGCATCATTGCAAAAGTCACGCGCGATCAGGAAGTAGTAAAGATTGAAGACGTATTGAAACTTAAAATTGGTTCAGGCTATCCAAGCGACCCTATCACGCAAAAATTTCTTGACACGTATTGGAGCCAGCTCTCAGAGATTCCTTTTATCCGCAACTCGTGGGACACAATAAAACGGCTCAAAGCAAAAAAAGGCCAAATGAATATCAGCAAATATTTCTAAAAATCAGAATCGCCTGAACAAGAGAAACCCGGTCACTCATAGCAAACAAACAGTGCACAGAGTACATTAAAATGTGTTGGTATGAGAAGTGATAGCGAGGCGTGCCACGCCGCGGAAGTTGTGACACGCCCCTATCACTCCAGCAAATAAGGAGTGATTATAAGCAGTGATGACAACCAAGCATTGTACCGCGCTTTTAAACCTTTTCTTATACCACGCACTATCACGGTTTAAACATTAACTGACTCCGACAACAAAATTCTTTGGATTGACCTTTTTGTTTGGCCTGCTTGTAGCGCACAAAGAGCGCGGGAATCGCACGAACACGGGCTCAGGAAAGGTGTCATGGTCAAGAAGCGCAACACCCTTGTTGAGGCGCGTGATTGCGCGCACAAAATCATTTGGATAATACCGATAAATCTCTGCGCTCAGCTCTTTTGCTTTAAGGCGCGTGAACACGCGCGTTGCCATGTTTTGCAGGATGTTATCATCAATCTGGCTTGGGTATTGTTCTACGCCAAGAAGAGAGAGTCCTGCAAATCGTCCGCGCTCGGCAATGTTTTTTACTCCTGCTTTTACGCCGCTCAAAAAACTTTCAGAACCCATTGAACGGTGCGCGTACTTGCTTAATTCATCTACAAAAAACACAACGCGCTTGACACCGGTTTTTTCCTCTAAAACTTTTGTTTCCAGATACGATTTTACGTGCGAGAGGATTTTTTGAAAAATCATGCGCTGCGCAGTTGAGGTCATGAGCACATCATTTAAATCAAACGTGACAAATGTTTTTGGCTGAATCACGCTCAGTAAATCAGGAAACACTGATTTTTTGAAATTTTTATTGATAAATTTCTTGCTTGCAAGATTGCGCAAGTGCTTGATTGTTTTTCGAATGGTTGCTGCATGATGGCTTCCGGGAACCCGTTTTTCATTATCTGCTGCTTCCTGCCACTCTTCGAGCAGGCGGATTGCGTCATCAAAATTCTCAATATCAGGCATTGACCCAAGATGTGAAACAAGAATGCGCGCGTTCTCATCGTCTTTACTCTCAGAAAAAAGCAGATTCAAATCATACTTAATATCTTTCCATGAGAGCGTGAAATCCTTTTCTTTACCATCTTTTCGAAGCGAAATCCCTGCGGGTGCAAACAACTGGAAATTCAGCCATTTCAAATCAGTCATGTTAAGCGCGCGCCACAAGCGCTCATCTTCACTGGTAAGTTCCTCATTAACATAGTCAAGCCACAATAAGTCCTCACCCTTCACGTTAATGCCAATCACGCACACGTCATCCAAGTTTTTGAGTGCAAGAAGCGCGGCGTTAAGCGCCATATTGGTCTTAGCATAACCGGTTTGTCCGCCAATGTTGATGCCTTGCGCTTCTTTTCCAAACAAGTACTGGTCAGGAAGCAGGATAAGCGCGCTCTGTTCTGAAACGTTTCCTGTCGGCGTTGTTGAAAACCCAAGGGGAATGCCTTTGTCAGGCATGCCAAACGCGTATTTGACGCCGTGCGCGGTTGCAAGAAACACTTTTTTCTCACCAGACACGGGCCGCACGGTTCCGCTCAGCCAGCGCAGGATTTTTGCGCGCGCAGCCTGGCAAATAAAGCGGTCTGTTTTGCTCTCGTATTCTGCATCACCAAAATTGTGTGAAGCAAAGGCTTCAAGAGCGGAAGCATAATCCATGTTTTCAGAAACGCTCTCAACAACAGCAAAACACACGTCCGTATCATCTTTGATGCCAATAACGCTTCCGGGCTCTAAGAACTTGACATTAGCGTCCTTGTGCACCCAGAAGTGGAAGTGCTCAACCGTACTTGACACACTCGACGCTGTTGAAAATGTTTTTCCCACAAGAATCTCTTCATTAAGCATAACTTAGCTCGCCTAGGCCTGTGTGTGCAGTGGGCGTTATTAATCATTATTGTAAAGCATCACGCAAGAAAACAGACACGAGCTGGATTGACGGAAGCTTTGATGACAAGAACTTCTCGCACACGCTAATAGGGTAGAGTTTTTTTCCGCTCTGATGCGTTTTCATGTCAAGAGGGAAGCGCTCAGAATGCACAAAACCCGCAAATGCGTTCACGTCGCTCACGCTCTGACAAATAGCGTGGGGCACTTCCACGCGCACAACTGAGTAGTACGGGTCTTTTTTTGGAAACAATTTCTGATAAAAAGAAACAACCGGTTTTGGGTCTTTGTCATCGCCCATTCCAAGCGTGAACGCTCCTGTTCGCTGGCCGTGTTTGAGCGAATAAAACACGCTCTTGTCTGGCACGTAGAGTGATGCGTGGCGTTTTATCACGCCAAGCACATTAAACCCCGGCGTGAAGACTTCAGGAAACACAAGCCTGCCGTCATACACAATGATTTCATCACTACCCACAATTTTAAGTGATTTTTTAAGAAGCGTGCGCTCCAAATTCTCACGAAGGCTTGAGGAACGCGCATAATACTCTAACGGGTTTTGGGCATCAACGCGTTCAATCGGCAATGTTGATTCAAAAGGTTTTGGACTGCTCGTAATAAATGAAGCGTGCATAAGCGGCTCGCCAAAGGGCGTTATTACGCCGTCTTTTCTTCGCATGATTGCTGCTCCTGAAAAATGCACAAACAATGGGTGCGTGTCAATCTCTCCAAGCATAAGCGTGCGCTGGATGCCATCAATAAAATACACTGACGAGAACTTTTTTGAATGGTGCGCAATATCAAACGTGCCCGTGTCAATGGTGGTTCGCACGCTTGCCTGCTTTTGAAACGGTAACGGGTCAGTGCGCTCTTCTTCCAAGAACAGGTCGTGACTGCCATGAAACCCTTCAAGGGATTCAACACTTTTTTTAATACCAAGAAATAATGACTTATCCATTCCCTTAATTGCACATATGTTTGATTAATAAAAAAAGTGGTGTTCTAGCTTCCAATATTCACTGCGCCCGCAAACTTGCACTCGCAAAATCCGTCCACGAGCTCACCATAATCAAACCCTTCATCAAGACAGAAATTGTTGCAGCGAGCGCGCCCTGACTGGAAAATCTCAATTGAGTATGATGAAAGAAATGTATCAATAAACGTTTGCGCGTGGGGATTAACTGCGTGCACAAATGAATAGTATGTGTACACGCCAAGCACTAAGAGAATAAAAAGAATAACCATCACGCGACCTGCCTGTTTTGCATACATGCTCCAGCGCTCACTCCATGACACGCCAAAAACAAATCCAATCAAAAAACCAATCACGTGACCCAAATCCCCTGACAAAACGCCTTGCGCAATTGCGGTTTCAAGACTCAAAAAACTGTACGCGCCAATGAGGGCAAGCTGCACAATTGATGCAATAAGCACATCAACAAAAAAGGTAATCTTACTAAACGTGACCTCCTCTGTTTGTGTTGCAACCTGTGTCTTACCAAACACAAAGGAGTACGCGCGCGTTTTTTTAACAGCAAGCGGATTCATTACAAACGCAACTGCCATAATGGTAAAAATTGAGCCTGACGCGCCAACCAGCAAGTTTGCACGACCATACGCAAGCGAGCTGAGCAGGAATGCTGCAGCCCCGCCAAAAAAGAACACAATTGCGTATTTTCGCACGCCAATCAAATCCTCAAGCAGGTTTCCTATAAAATAGAGCAGGCCAAGATTAATGAGTAAATGCATGATGTTTGCGTGCATGAAAAGTGCGGTTATTGCCACATACACCCTGCCTTCAAGAAAGTTTCCAAGACTGTAAAAAAAGTTTTTTGCAACAAACTCTGCGGGCAGGAATTGGGCAAAAACAAAGGTTAGCACGCACAAAATAACCAGTTTGTTTGTAAGCTTCATACCCTGTGTAATGAGTAAGATTAAAATATTTAAAAATACCACCTAGAATAGTATGAAACGGGGAATGTTAGCTACACTTATGGTACTCGTGCTTGCTACGCCTGTTCTTGCACAAAGCATTTTCGACTCGCAAACCCTTGACGGCGGTTTTTGGGAACCGGTTGGCGGAGAACTCGCCTACACTAATGGGCTTGTCGTAGCGTACGGCTTTGCAGGAGGCGGATTTGTAGCAGTGCTTGTTGTCATTGTATTCGGTGGCTTTGTCTTTTACAAATACAAGTACCAGAAAAAAGACCAGGCAACCGGCGAACTCGTGCGTTTTGGCAAATAAGGCCAGTAAAAAGCGCAAAACAAGCAGTTTAAGAGCGTCAAAGATAACATGTGTTATACAGAACATAATTTCTTATATTATTCTGCCCATTCAAAACACACGGTGAGGAGGGCATGAAGTTTTTACATTTCTCAGACACGCATATAGGTAAACGCAACTTCAAACTTGAAGAGCGCGAAGGTGATTTTGAACGCGCATTTGAGCAATGCGTGAGTCTTGCGCTCGAAGAGCAGGTTGATTTTGTGATTCATGCAGGCGACATGTTTGACATTGGCAGACCAAGCCACAAATCAATCGTGTTTGTTATCACCCAGCTCAAACGCCTTAAAAAACAAAATATCCCGGTATTCACCGTTGCAGGAAGCCATGACATGAGTAAAGATGATACTGTGCTTTCTATTCTTGAAAAAGTCGGGCTGATTGTAAACCTGTCAAGCCAGCGCTTTTTTTCAGTGGAAAATGACAAGCTTGTTCTTGACGGGGTTGTAGTAGGTGACGCGTTTGTGTGCGGCGTTCCGGGACGACAAGCACAGATTAAAGACATTTTCAAAGCACTCACTATAAAAGAGCACCGCGCAGCGTACCGCGTGTTCGTATTTCACCACACTATCTCATCTATTTCTCCTGTGTTTGAAGACATTCCAACCGCGCTTTTGCCGCGCGGCTTTGATTATTACGCTGGCGGGCACTGGCACCTGCCGTTTGACGAACCGTATGACACGGGAATGATTGTGTATCCGGGCTCGCCTGAATTTGTGGAACTCAAAGAAATGCGCCATGGCGGACTAAAGGGCGTGGTGCTTGTTGATACTAAGAAAAAAACGTTTAAGCGCATACCCCTTGCCACGCGCGACGTGCGTGTTGAGCGCGTTGACTGCACGAACATGCTTGCAGATGACGTAAATGAGAAGTGTTTTTCTCTTCTTAGCAAAAACCACGGAACCCTGCTTGTTATTGAAGTGCACGGCACACTGCGTGGAGGAACAAAAAGCGAGATTAACAAGTTTAACATCAATGAAGAAGCACAAAAACAAGGGTATTTGTATTGTAATGTGCGTACTGCTGACGTGTTAAGCCCAAACCAGAGCGTGCGCGTACTCTCAGCAGGTAAAAGCCTTAAACTCATTGAAGCAGAGTACCTCACAAAAAAAGGGTATTTGCCACGCCAAATTGCTCTTGGGCAAAAAATCATTCAATCTCTTGGCGATTCAACAAAAAACGCGACGCAGATTCGTGATGCTCAAAAAGAATTAGTAGAGGAAATTGACCGTGATACTTCGAACTATCGAATTAACTAATATTCGCTCATACCTGCATGAGAGTATTGGCTTTGATAAAGGCATTACGGTTATTACCGGGAGAACCGGCAGCGGCAAAAGCACTATTCTTATGAGCCTTGAATACGCGCTTTTTGGCAATGCAGCAAGCGTTTCTGGAAACGCCCTGCTTCGAAGAGGCGCGCACGAAGGAAGTATTCGTCTTGTGTTTGAACACGCGGGCCACGAGTACGTGGTTGAGCGGGGGCTTGTGCGCATCAAAGAAAAAGTAAGCTTCAACAAAGATTCGCTTGCGCTCTACAAAGACGGCGAGCGCGTGCCGGTTATCAGCAGGGTTCGCGACCTTGATGAAATGATTTGCGACATTCTTGGCTACGACGCGGACGCAAACGCGTCTGAACTGTTTAGCGTAACCTCCTACACACGCCAGGATGAAATAAAAAAACTCATGACCCTCTCATCAGAAAAACGCCAGGAATTTATTGATAGCATCCTGCAACTTGCAAAATACAAGCTCGCATGGGTGAACATAAAAGACCTTGTTTCCCATTTTTCTCAGGAACTCAGCCGCATTGACGGCATGCTGAGCGCAAAAACGCGTCTTGAAGCAGAACAAAGCGAACTAATCGCAAAAAAAGAAAAAAAAGAAAAGGAGTATGCGCATGCAAAAGCACGTCTTAGCGCATTGCAAAAAAAACAGAGCGAACACGAAAAAAAACACGCACGCACGCAAGAGCAGTATAGCGCGCTTAAAAAACAACAAGAACACGTGTATCAAAAAAAAGCGCGCATACACAGTCTTGAAACACAACAAGACGCTATTGCAAAGCGCATTGATGAGATTGAAAAAAAACTGCCGGACCTTGAAATCATGGTTGCAAAAAGCGGGGCGCACGAATTTGACCTACTGTTAGAAAACAAAAGTAAAACCCACGCACTACTAGAAACAAAACAAGAACACGCCAAAAAAGCAGAAGAAGAAGAAAAGCGTATTCGCGCTCTTGGCATTGGGGCGTGTCCAGTATGCAAGCAAGAGGTCAAACATGAACATGTTTTGCAGGTTTCACATGAATACGCTATTACTCTTGAACAATTGCACAAAGAAATTGACGCACTCTCACAAAATCATGAACACCTTGCAAAACGTGTTGAAAACGCACGGGAAGGGGTGCGCGCAAAACAAGAACAAGACGCGCTAGAAGCGCAAAAACACGAGCTTGCAACAGAACGCACGCACAGGTTAGATGAACTTGCAACGCTACATGCTGAGGATGACAAGGGCGTGTCTGAAAAAAACATGCACGAGCTTGAAGCAGAACGTGAAGCATGCATTGCGCGCGCAAACCAACTGAGCACAGAACGCGCACAGCTTGAAACACAGAGCGCGTACTTGCTTGAAGCAATAAGCGAACATGAAGAACAGATTAAACAAAAAAAAGCAGAACAAGCACAGATTAGCAAGCAAGAAGCGCAACGAAAACAGGTGAGCAACGTGTGCGTGTTTCTCTCAAATCTTCGAGAAGATGTGCGCAACATTCGTGAAGTTGTTCGCGACACCTTTCTAGACGCGTTTAAAGTTGAGTTTCACAAATACTTTGAGGAATTGCGCCGTTTTGAAGAAGAATACACCGTTGATGTGAAAACCGATTACGAACCAGTAGCGTACGCAACAGACGGGCTTGAAGTCAGCATTAACGCGCTAAGCGGAGGGGAGAAAACAAGTGTTGCACTCTCGTACCGGCTTGCACTTGCCTATATTGCTGCAGAATTAGGCGGGGTGTCACAAAGTGAACTTCTCATTCTCGACGAGCCAACGGTTGGTTTTGACAGTGAAGATGTGCGCTTACTTCCTGAAATCCTTCAAAGCATTCGCATACCCCAAATCATTATTGTAACGCATGAAGAAGAACTCAAAACCGCTGCTGACGTGAATTATATTACGAACAAAAAAGCAGGCGTGACCCGCATTTCTGCTCAAGAATTTCAACACCTTCCTGGAAGGTGATAAAACGCGCGCCACGCTCTTTAGCATACGCAATAAGTGCTTCAAGATTTTCTCGCGTGTAGGTTCCTGCAGGCGTAGTGTACGCTTCAAAACCTGCCACTCCAGAAAGCGGGACAAGCTCCCAGGGGTGGAGTGAAACAACAACAAACACGTGCGTATTGTTTTTTTGACGCGCAAGGGTTTTGTCATACACATCAGTCCACACTAACGGATAGGTTGTGGAAGGATAAAAAAGAGGGGCTGATGTGATGCGAGTCAGGTTTGTTCCTGCAACAAGCATGGGGTATTCGCGGTCGTGGGAACCCTCACTGGTCATGCCTTGTTCGCTCAAGACGCGCAACAAAACGTCGGTTGTGTACTGGTAGGGTGCGCGAAAACAGGTGATGCGAACACCACTTGCGTTCTTGATTTCATCAATGGTTTTTACCACAATGTCGCGCGTCTGCTCATAGGAAAGACCAGTAAAGTTTTCATGCTCGTATGCATGACCGCACAACTCATGACCCTCTCGCGCGAGCGAGCGAACAAGCTCAGGGTATTCGCGCGCAACATTGCCCGTAACAAAAAAGGAAGCGCGCACGCCCTCGTGCAAAAGCAGTGCGCGAAGATAATCTAATCCCTCAGTGAGTCCTTTTGTGGTGTTAAGAACAGGCACGAGGTCTCTTTCCGTATCAATGCTTATAAGCACGTACTCGCGCGTAGCAGGCAGGTTCTCCACAAAGGAGAGCAAAATAAGGATGATTGTCAGCGTGACAAAACTTATGTTATACCTATCCATTTTGTTAACACCACGTTTAATCCAATCATGAACACGAACGCTCCAACAAGGCTTGCAACTAATCCAAAGGTGCTTTCAAGACCAAGCAGTTGCAGGGGTTTGAGCACGAGAATGAAATGCGCAAGATACGCCAGCAAGGGGTTTTGCCCATAGGGAACAAGAATGCGTGATATAATGCGTTTGAGCGCACCTGTGCGCAACAATTCGTAGAGTGAAACTGCAAAAAGAAACACGCTCACTTCAAGCATAACTGAGTGAGGGTTGCGTGCATAAAAATTGATTGGCGCAATTGCCACGTGCGTAAAAAGCGCAAACAGCGTTAAAACAAGTGCGATATTGCGGATTTTGTGCATGAATGCCCTCTTGTTTTTTGCGTCAGTATACGCCCATGCAACAAGCACGCCTACCAAAAAGAGAGGAAGCAGATTAAGCGGTGAGAAAAAGCCGCGAAACAACGCGTTAATGACCATGCTTGGCATCACTGATGCATCACGCACGCCAGTACATACGGGAAATTGTGCGCTCGCATCATACACCAGAGGTTTAATAATGGGTTGGACAATAACTAACCCCATAATGATAACAAGAAGGGTTCGCTTTGAAGGCTTGCACGAAAGAAGCGCAAAAGAAACAAGCGCGGTAATGCCCACACCCTGTATTGCCTCGCTCCACGACTGAAACATGCAAAAATCCCACATAAGCGTAGTAAAGAGCGCTGAGAACGCGATGTAAAACCCGTAATGCACAAGAACGTGCGCTGCATTCTGCTTCCACGATGCGCCACGCTTTTTCCTGCTTTTTAGGGACAAAAACAATCCTGCCCCGCTTGTTGCAAGAAACAGGGCAAGTACTGAAAAATGCGGGGGCATGTTAAACGCGCGGATAAAAAAAGGCGCGTCTGCGTACACGTTTTTTGTTGAAAAAAAATCAAACACTTGCCAGCCTGCCATTTGCAAAATAGCAAGACCGCGTGCAATATCAACAAAAGTTATTCGCGCCATGTGTGCGCTACAAGAGGGCGCGCGTTTTTAAGAATTATTATCTTTTTTGATTACGTGCTTTCCTTTCTTTTTTGGAACAATTTTGACACTCGCGTTTTGAAACGTTTTTTTGAGTTCCCTGCCCCCAAACAATTCATGTAAAAAAATGGCAAGACTGCTAATCTCACTGTGCGGCTGGTTTGTTACGCTCACATTGTACGCGGCGTGCTTGTACACGTCAGGCGGCACTTTTGACGCGCCAACAACAACAAGAAGCTCATCTTTTTTTCGCAATTGAGAAATCACGTTTTGAACAGGCTCCCCATACATAGTAAGGTGCACTACTGTTTTTGCATGCTCTTTTATGAGGGCGCGCCAATTTTTTTCGTAGCGAACAAAAAATTCTCCGCCCCATTTCCTGCTCGTTTTGTTCACGCTTGACACAAGCGCGCTGTCAGACTCACCGCACAAAATACCGCTTGTTGCGCCAAGCGCGCGGGCGGTAAGAAACACGTGCGTGGTGACGCGTTTATCGCGACTCTTGCGATGGTTAAGCCGAAGCACGCTCACGTTCTTCATCAATAATCTCCTTTAATACGCTTGCGCGCACAAACCCGCGCACTACGCGGTCATTAATCACAAGAAAAGGAAAGGAATCTACTTCATATCGTTTCATCATCATTGTGATAAGCGGGTGGCTTGACGTGCCGTCAAAACCAACAATAAACAAGTCTTTAGCATAGGTATCAGACAAATATGATAAGACAAAACTTTCGTAGTCGCATTCATGGTTTTGTGGCTCACAATAAAAGTACACAAGCGTCTTGTGCGCGAACTCGGATTTCACGGTTTTAAGAAGAAGCGTTGAGAGTGTGACAAGTTTTTCTTCCTGCTCTGCATAAAACCCTTGTGATACAAGGTCTGAAGTCATGTATTCGCGAAGCCGGCTGTGCACTGAATCAATGCTTGCAAACGCGCTATACACGTCGCGCTGGAGTTCTGACTCATTTTGTTCTTCAAATTCAAGCGCGTACACGCGCGATTCAACTGCGCGCATCTGGTCAAGAATGAATTGCTCGCGGGCAGTGTGCGTAAAACCTGAAAACGCATAGCCGGCAAGCACAATAGATGATGCAAGAACAAGGTTTAGGGCAAACAGGTAGACAAGTTTCTTGCTCACAGGTCGGTTTACCATGCGCGATGTGCACCTTTAAGTTCAAGCAGTAGTGAATATAGCCAAATCGCGCTATTTAAAGGTAAGTACACAACTAAAAAGAAGGGAAAAAACAAGAGATTTATGCCCATTTTTTCGCGCGTGTGATAGCGCACCACTACCAAAAGCACAAGGGCAAACATAAGGGAAGTAAACACAAAGAAACTGACAATATCAAGGCTCACAAAATAGGATTGTAATTGTGTGACAACCATTTCAAGACTAAGCTGAGGTGAGAAATCAGCGGATTTTAAAATGGTAATAATATCAAAGTCAACCAAATAGAGCTTGTATATAGCGCGCAAAAATGAAAGAGTTTTTCGCGACAAAACAAGCAAGACAAGCGAGAACGAATAAAACACGAGCAAAAGACTTGCAATGTTGAGGGGAATAATAACGGCACTAAAATTCCCGTACTTAGGACTTAACACAACATCAGGATGCGCGCGCAGTGAACTGATAAATCCTCTCTGCCAGCGCACGCGCTGGCGAACAAATGCGCGAAGCGTTTCTGGCACAACCGTGTGCGCAATAGGTGAGAATGCGTAGCCAATCTTGTATCCTGCTTTTTGTATGCGAAGCGCGATTTCCATATCCTCAGTCATAGCAGTATTATCAAACCAGCCAATCTCATCTATGACCTTTTTTTTGTACATGCTAAACACGCCAGGCGTGACATACATTGAGTCAAGAAGCGAGAGAATTCTCCGCCACAAAATTGAAAACAAGTATTCAAAGTATTGGAGTCGTGCAAGAAAACCGCGCACATTCCAGGGCAAATAACGGATTGAAACTGCGCCCGTATTTTCATCCTCAAGATAGGGCAACACCTGTTTGAGCGTGTCAGGTCCCACTTTTGAATCCGCGTCAAGCACGACCACTGCCTCGCAGCGCGCGTCAAGAAACTCGCGCGCATAATTGACTGCCAGCGATTTTTTTCCGCCGTTCTGGGGCGTGCGCACCACTTTCACGTTTGTTACGTTCTTGAATGCTTCAAGAACGTGGGCTGTCTTGTCAGTTGACGCGTCATCAACTACTATGATTTCAAACAAATCACTTGGATACTTGAGTTTAAGCAGGCTTGCCACGCACTTGTGAATTGAATCTTCTTCGTTGTGTGCAGGAACAATAATAGAAACAAACCGTTTGTTAAACTGGGTTGGCTCGCGAGAAAGCATGTTTCGATGCGCAACATAAAGGAGTATCCAGTACAAGTTGAGCACTAATGAAATGACTGCGGCAATAAGCACAAAGCTTCTAATAATCATTGTCTGCTCTCCCCCTATGGTTTTATGAGCTCATTTAAAAGTATTGTGGCATAGCTTCCTTTCTTGAGTGTAAACCGGATTGTTACTGGTTTTGTTTTAAGCACGCGAAAATCGCGCACGCGCACAAAGGCTTTTCGCTTTTCACCAGCACTGCTCACCTGTTTTTTGAGTGTTTGAAAATCCTCAAAACTAACATCCTCTTTTTCAAGCAACTCGCGCATGTCCGGGTCATCTTCCCCGCTTCGATACCCAGGCACGTCAACAGTAACGGGTTGTTTGTGTTCACGTATTTTTTTTGAAAGACAGCGGTTAAACAGATATGACTGGTACGCGTGCACGTATAAGGAGAGCAGTTCTCTTCTCAAACGCAAAAACGCGGTTTTAAAACTCCCCTCAAAACGCGCAAGAAATTGGCGCTCGCTCCACATGCTTTGGGGTAATTCAACCGTGCCAATATCAGGCCACGCGTCAAACAATTCTTTTCGCGCGCCACGCCACGCGTCAGGCTCGTTTGTTCCGTTAGTAAGAAGCATTTTTGCTGCGTGCTCAAAATCGCCTTTTACTAAGAATTTTCCCACGCGATGCGTGGTTCCATTACCAAACCGTTGCTTGCCATAAAAGTTTGGCATGCAAAAATTCTTCTCGCTAAGCTCTGCTACAAAACTATCAACAGGCAGAATCGTGTCTCTGAGTATAACCTTGAATCGGTTGCCCCACAAGGCGCCAATCGTAAGCGGGTAATTGCTGTACGCATACGCATTAAGGCGTATATCAGCTTCTTTGAAGGGGTGGAAGTTTTGCGTTGGAATGCTTATGCGCTGCGCAGTTATGGCGCGCTTGTCTTTTAAGCCAGCATAGCCAACTCTTGCGCGCATTTCTTTTTCAACGCGAGACACTGCTTTGAGCGTGGTGTAGTCCTGCTTGACCAGGGTTGCGTGCACGTATTTTTTTGGTTTTTTCAAAAAAAACAATGCATCACTAATCTTGTTTGCAAGTGTGGGCGTAATGCTTGTCTGACCGTAATAGTCGCGCTCTTCAACAATAAAATCAGAAAAAAACGTGTTAAACGTCCCGCCGACGCCGGGGCTTTGTGTAACATACTGCAAAATGCCAAACTCATCTTCGCGCATCATATGCGGATGCCTATCACGGTTGTTGTAGTATCATTTGTGCAACTGCACGTGCAGAAAGGTCGTGTGCGTATGTCAAGCTCTTTGTTATCAGTTTTGTTCAAGTCATAATAACAATCACATGAGAGTGTGGGGTCAGTGAAGTATTGTTTCATTTCACTGCCAAATGCAACACACTGCTCATCTTGCACAATAAAATCTTTGCGCGCCGTATAATCAAAAGTAAATGACACGCTAAAAGGGGGTAAGATTTTCCCTGTTGGCTCAACATGAATGCGATAGCCTTGCGCAAACAGGACAAACCAGAGTGAGCCAAGAGCAAAAACAAGAAGGGTGAGGGTTACTTTCATTTCAAAAGAGGTGAGAACACGTTTTGCAAAGCGTGCTTTTTGCATTATGCTTTTGTTAAGGGTGAGTTCTTTTTGGCTCATACCAGTATATGCTCACTTTTCCTGCGCTTATATACATTATTGCACGTACAAAAATGTAGGATACAAAAAAAAGAAAAAAAAGAGAAAAGTAAAGGGTGTATACACCCTTTTTTCTTAAGTTTATGCTGAAGCAGCTTCAACAACTGCGATGTCGCTTACAACTGTGGTGCCCGTGTTGAGCATCAAGCTGTTTTGTGCGTACATACTAAAGTCGATTGGAGCTCCTTGCAACAAGCTTGCAGCAACTGCGCGTGCAGCCATCAACGTGTCTTCACCAGCAAGGCCGGCAATAACAAGCACGTCTTGACCGTTGAAAGCGCTTTCTACAAAGTCGATTTGTGCGTATCCGCTTGCGCCGTACGCAATCAAGTCTGTGTAGTCAATGCTTCCTGCAGCAACAAGGTCCACAACAATTGAGTTGACTGCGCTACCACCAAGAGCGATGATTGGCTTATCAACTGATGCTGTGTCAATGTCTGAGTCGAGCAATGCAAAGCCTGGACTGACTTTGTTAATGCTTACTGCTTCGCCAGCTGAGCTGACCAACTTGATGCCGGTTCCGCCAACTGTGGTGTTTTCACCTGCTGCCAAGGTAACTTCTTGTGCTGCTTTTGTTCCAACCGTAAGCGCAAAGCTTCGGTCAAACAATTTAAACAACACTGAGTCGTCCACGGTATCCAGGTTTTCGTTACTGTCACCAAACGTTGTAGCGTATCCTGCTGTTGCGTTACCATCTACCAAGTAAATTTCAGACTTGTAGTCTGTGAGCTGGTAGTAGGTTGACGTCAAGTTTCCGCTGTTTGTTGCAAAGTCGTTGTCGGCTCCCCACTTAAATGCAGTTGCAGTTGAGTCTGCACCATTCCAGTTAACATCTGTTGCTGCATTGAATGACGCGTTACCGCTTGATGCATCAAAGTGGAAGTCCACTGCCAATGCTTGTCCGTCTGGTTGTGTAATAGTCACTACATCTGAACCATCGTCCCAGGTAATGCGTGCGCCGTATTGGGACACGTATGTTCCATAAGACTGAGTTGATGTAAAGACTTTACTTGAACCATCGCGGGTGTACAAGTTGGTAACAACTGCATCGAAGTTTGCATCTGCACTGTACTGAATAAGTGCTGCTTTAGCTCTCAAAATGACTGCATCCTTTGTTGTTCCGGTTTTGACTGAGTCAAAGTACGTCACGTTGATTCCTGAAGGAGTCACGTGGCTTCCGGTTGTTGGAATGGTTTGCCATGTTGCTGATGTTGGCGAGCTTCCCGCTGTCAAGTTGTTAGTTGCTACAGGGTATGACGCATCCCAAGATAGCGAGCTGTTTGAGAATCGAAGTCTCAATTCAAGCTTACCGTCACTGTTGTTGATGTAGACATAACTCTCGTCTCGACCGATTTCCAACGTTGCATTGTAAACACTGTCGTTGATTTGAGCAGGGGTTACTTGGTATGCAGTTCCATCTCCGTCAAAACGGACATAGGTCACACCAGGAATCACTGTGTCTACGGTACTGTTGTCTGAAAAGTCCAACATTGCGCCGCCGTCTTCGGTGGAGTTAATGTTGAATGCGTTGTCAACTTGCGCACTTTCAGCAACTCTAAACCACTCAATGTTTGCGCCTTTTGAGTTGTTTGCGTAAATCAAGTTCATGCCCGGCACAATTGCAACTTCTCCGCCTGAAACGACAGAGTACGATTGGTTGTTTCTGAGCACAAGGCTTGTAACACCAGTTGCGGTACTGTTAATGCTTAACGTATCGACAACCCATGCAGCGCTCAATGGGAACGCGTCTCCTTGTTTGAACTTGTTGCTCTCTGAGATGGCTTTGAATGTTGCTTTCTTAACGGTACTGCCAACGAATGGGTTTTCGTTAAGTTTGAGCTTTTCACTGCCAATGGTTAAGTACGTTGTGTTAACGGTGTATGTGTTTCCGCCTGTGCTGATTAATGCTGCACTGGTTGAAACGTCATCCAACGTAAAGGTTGTACTACCAACAGTGAATTCTGCGCCAACAGATACTTCAACAGTTGTTGTTGAGCCAAGCGTCACGTTTTGTGAGTCAATGGCAGTTATTTCATAGCCAGAACCGAGCCAAGCGATTTGGTCTCCAACTTGGAATACTCCCGCAAAGCTGCTAGACCTGTTCGTACCAAGTGACCAGTTGACCACGTGGTTTGAAGAGTCGCTTGCGTTTACGATTAATCCAAGCCCGTCAATGTCAAGCTTAATCCCATCAGGGTTTATTCTTAACGTACCGCCTGCCACAATGTCTTGTGTGCCAACATGAGTTGTCACATTTGCGAGCACTGTGATGTTGTCTGCGTTTGTTGCACTTGTCCATGAAGACTCTGCAACGTCACTGTGGTTTACAAAAAGTGTGCTACTGCCGAGTACGTAGCCCGTATCAGTGTCAAGGGTAAACGCGTTAAGCGATTCACCGGTTGTGTAGTTCACTTCGAGTGTTGCTGATCCACTTGTTCCTGTGGATGTTGTTGCTAGTTGTCCAAATGCGGTAGCGACTTCTACGGCACCTGCAACATCAATTGGCTTAGCGTTTTCGCCTACTGCCACGTATGCATCAAACATTCCGCTTGATACCAGTGGAGAAGGGAGTCCGCTTAAGTCAGCTGCGAATGCTGCACCTGCAACTGTTGCGCCGACCATGCCAGCACCAACAGCTACTGCCGCGAATTTCTTGGCTGTTCTTTTTATTGTTTTTACGAATTCCTCTTGCATTTTATATTCACCTACCTCTCCGGAGGGGTTGTTGATAAATTGACTATTAGCGAAGTATTTTCTTTGGTTGCTGTATAACACCTCAAGTGAGATGTGCAAACCCCTCGTTCGATTAATACTTCTAGTATGATAACATCATACGCAAATTTATATATGTTTCGAAACAGCGCCAAAACGGGCATTTCTAAATGCTTAAAATGCATAACGCAGGTATTACAATCACCATTAAAATGCAAACGCCCTGCTCCACGCAGATTTGTGAGGAGTCATTGCGTTGATTCTTTTTGGTTTTGTTGCTGTGAGCCTTGGCGCTGGAGTTTGAGAAGCGTGTTTGCCGTTATTTTGAGTGTTTTGTCAAGTTCCTGAATTTTAAAGAGTGCTTCATTGAGTCCTGACTCTATTTCATTTACGTCAAGCGTGACTTTGCCATGAGGTTTGAGGATTTCAAGGTGAGATGGTCCAAAATCAATCATGAATCCAACAAGTGCTTCAAAGGTTTCAACAGAAACAAGCAGTTCTACTGCGGCAATAAAAAAGTCAGGCTGTTTTTCCATTGGTTCTGCGGGCTGGTACTCTTCTTTGAGCACGCGCAGTTCTTCACGAAGCCCGATTCGTTTGACCAATTCTTTTACGGCCATTTCTACGGCTTCTTTGCTTTTCTCATTGCTGTGTGGATGTTTTCCAAATAATTCAAGTGAACACATAACTTCAAACATTGCTTTTTTACACCTTGCGTGTTGCAACCCATAACGCCACAATTCCCAGTGCGCTGCTTGCGGCAAACACAACAGGCGTGCTTACGGGTAATTCATCTTGACTAACCGGGTCAGGCTTTTTAAGACTTTGCTTAATAGTTATGCGCGCTTTTGCATCAGTAACGGTTTTGTCTTCTTTGATGCGAATCTTATAATCATGCGTTCCTGAAACGTACACATTGTTTTCAAGCAGGGTCTTTACCGACCCTAATGGTGCGAGCGTGTGTTCTTGCAGGTTTTGTGTCCACGCGCCAGACACGCTTGAGCCATTGCTGTATACATAGGAGTAGAGTGACACGGTTCGCGTCTGGTTTTGCATATTATAAAGGACTATGTCAGCGCGAACAGTTCCGTTCGTAACGGTGATGTTTGCGTTCATGATAAAATCATGTTTTTCAAGGGTGAGTGCTGATGCGGGTAACATCAGAGTAAACCAAAGTAATCCAAGAAGGAGCAGTTTTTGTTTCATAGTTTTTCCTGTAGCCTGTTGCGCACATTGACGGTAAGCGCATACATTGCGCCAAAGTAGGTTGCTACATCATCACACGTTGTTTTATCTGCAAGAAGTACTGCAGGTGGTGTTTGCATCTGCTCGCAAATGGCAGGCACATGGTTTTTGCCAACTACCGCAAACACGCGGCCTTCTGATGTGTTGAGTGCGTAATTAATCATGCGCGCCATTGATGCATCTCGAGCAGGACTGGCTCTTTTATCCCAATCTATAAGCGCGTGAAGCAGGGACGTGTCTTCCATGCCAAGAACACGCGCGCGAGCATTAACTGCTCCAAGAGCTGGAGGCGCGATAAGAAAGAACGTGAGATGCGGTTTTTGCAGGGATTGGGGTATGATACTATACGCATCAGCAAGAAATGGCTGCCATGCAAACACGCCCTGTATGCGCGATGCAATATAATTGGTTAATTGTTTTTCGTGAACTGTTGCGTGCAAACCATCAAGAAGGGGTTGCGGGTCATCGCGTGCAAGCACACCTTCCAGACACACGGTGTCATTAGGGCGTGCTACGTTCTTGAGAAAACAGTACTGAATAAGCGAGTTATCAACCGTGTGCGACACGCCAAGTAACACTACCTTAGGGTCGCGCTCGTAGCGCGCGATTTTCATGCCCTGATTGTAGGCTGTTTTGTAAAGTTCCATATCAGTTATGAGTGGTGCGCAAAAGACCGTGCTTAATAATATTTATATACTATTGGGTCCCATGAATTGAGTAGGGAAGGTGAATGAAATTATGGGGATTAAGGAGTTATTTATGAAATCTGATGATAAAAACAAGAAGATGACAGCTGAGCCTTTCAAACTTCCTCCACGCCCAGCAGCGTCTATGCCATCAAAACCAATGAGTTATCCAACCATTTCTGCACCAAAACCAGAAATGCCAAAACCGGCAATGCAAAGCATGCCAAAGCCTGCGATGAAGTCAGAATCTCACCTGCAGGGGTTGCAGACAATTCAAAACGTGCGACACCCTGAACCGCACTTGTTTATCAAAGTTGACAAGTACACCGATGTTCGGGCAAGTGTGAAAAAAATGAATGAACGACTCAAAGACTTGACTGCAACGCTTGCAAAAATGGAAAACCTCAAAGATGAGGAAGTCAAAAAGATTGACACGCTCAAAGGTGCGATGAAACGAATGGAAGACGTGGTCATTGACTTGGAGAAAACGTTCAAAGAAGCTCGTGAAGATTATGAGTAGCACGCTTAAACCAGTGTTTGTGGGCATAGAAAATCCAGACATAGTTAGTTCTGATATTGAAACATACAAGCACCTCATGCACATTAGTGAAGAAGCGGTCGAAGAGCTGAAAAAACTCAGAGAAGGGTATGATGTTGCAAAAGTCCATTTTCTTGACCAGATGATGGATTTTCTTCAGGAATTCAAGCATTTCAAGAAGGTTATTCCAAAAATCAAAATCAAACACCCGTCAAAGACGCATCGCAAAAAAGAGCTTAAACAAAAAGTTGCGGCACGCAAGCAACAAATGCAATCAGTAAAGAGCGAAACCATTGAGGTCAAAACGCCTGAAAAGACGCGCATTGAGGAGCTTGAACGCATTAAGAGTTTTAGACGCGACCTTGAACGGATTAATGAACAATTAAGCAAACTCGCATAGCCTGCCTTATTTTTTTATCCTATAAATTTTTAAATCAAACACTTGTCAAAGCAGTCAATGTTGCGGGGATTGCCGAGTGGTCAAAGGCGCAGGACTCAAGATCCTGTGAGTTAGTCTCTTCGTGGGTTCGAATCCCTCTCCCCGCACGCAACTTCTTTTTTTAATCATTAGTTTTATTTGCAGTATTGTTCTAAGAATATACTGCTATGAATGGCGAGATTGCAAACATCGTGTTAGGCGTGGTGATTGCTGCAAGTGTTCTTGGCTACATGTATCAGCGGGATAAGCGCTTATTTTTTCCCGCGCTCGGCTTTTTTGCGTTTGTTGCACTTATGGTGAGCGGACCGTATGTTACTGGTTTTTTTGCACACGACCCGGTTGCGCCAACGTGCGAGGGCTGCAACGTGGTAATTATTGTTCCTGAAGTGTTGCGAAAAGATTATCTTGGCGTGTATTCAGGCGTTTCGTACACGCCCTCCATTGATGCTTTTTTTGCAGATGCATGGAAGTTTACAAACTATTATGGAACCGCGCCCTGGACGCTGCCAAGCCATACATCAATGCTGACTGGTTTGTATCCAAAAAACCATAAACTCATTCATAACGGCTACAATTTTAGTGAGGATATTATGACTATGGCGCAGTATTTTGCAAAAAACGGGTATTTCACGATTTCGCTTAATGGCGGAGGTCATATGGGTGCGGATTATAATTTAACGCGTGGTTTTAGTTATGCGCGCGAGCTATACCGTTTTGAAAACAACCTTGATATCGCGCTTGACACCATTGAAGCGTTTACCATAGAACCTTTTCTCATGCTCATGTCTGTGTACGATGTGCATGACCCCTACAACCGCTACGGACCAGTGAGCGCGGCAACAGGGTATACGGGCGTTCTTGCTTCAGACCCGATTTCAACGCGCTCGCTTGAGCACACGGGTGAATTATACGTGCAAAACATTGTCAATCTTTCACGAGCATTCGTGACTTCAAACCAGAGTATTGTCACCCTTAGTGATGAAGATGTTGCTTATTTTCGGGCGCGCTACGCGGACAACGTGGTGCATCTTGATAGCAAGCTCAAATCAGTGTTTGACGCGCTTGAAGCGCGCGGTATTCTCAATAACACGATTGTGGTTTTAACAAGCAATCATGGTGAGGAACTCTACGAGCACTGGCTCTCGCACAGTCTTATGTACGAGCCAGTGATGAATACACCTCTGCTTTTGCGCATCCCGCAGGCTACAAAAACAACATACACCAAACTTATGAGTAATGTTGACTTGTTTCCAAGCCTCAGCGCGCTTGTTGGTCTTGACGTGCCAAAAAACATTGATGGCATCAACATCTGGAATGAAAGCCATGACTATATTTTTGGTGAATCAGATATTCCGCGACACAAATACATGGTAACTGACGGCACGTACAAACTGCTTGTTGAAAACGAGCACTTTCTTGGCACTATTGAATTATACAATATCAAAAACGACCCCGGCGAGAATTACAACGTGTACGGGCTTACTGGCGCGCAAACCTATTTTGACCAAATCACGTTGTTCTCGCGCTCGTAGCAATGTTTTTAATTCGCGCAAACAAACAATAATAGAGTAGGGAGAGCAAATAACATGGTTGTTTTGGCAGTGCTTATGCGCGTGGTGTATGTATCGCTTATCCTTGGTGTTCTTGTCACCATCATCTCAAAACTGCGCGCGGGAGCAAAGATTGGCGTTATCGTGTTTATTGGGTTTCTTGTTCTTGGAATCAACGCACAAACCGTGTTTGTGTTTCTTGAAAAGCAAAGTATTAACACTGATTGTAAGGGGTGCAATTTAATTGTAATCATTCCTGAACTGCTTCGCCAAGACAGGGTTGGTCCGTACACGCCCTCCATTGATGCCTTTTTTGCAGACGCGTGGAATTTCACAAACGTGTACTCAACTGCTCCCTGGACGCTGCCAAGCCATAGCTCATTTCTTACCGGCGTCTACCCATCACGTCATGGCGCGCTCTATGACCAAGCCTCACGGCTTCCTGACACTATTACAAATATCGCGCAATTTCTTGCTGCACAAGGATACAACACCAGCGTGTTTAGCGGGTCAAGCCATCTTGGCTCAATTTATAATATTCTTGAAAAGTTTGAGTACGCACAAGAAATAATCTATCTTAACGCAACAACTCGCGCCCAGGTAATTTCTGCGCTTGAATCTCAAGAAGGACCTTTTTTTATGGTAATCTCATTTTTCAATTTAAGACGCCCTTACAAGACGGGCGCCATTAGTAGCGCGCTCAACTACACAGGACCGCTTACTAATGTGTATTTGGAGGCGCCGTTTTTCAATAATATTACCGCACAAAGAACTGACGCAGGTCTTGCATTCACGCTGAACACCGCGCAGGGCCCACTCGCGCTTACGCAAGAAGATATTGATTATGTGCACGCACGAGATTATGACACGTATCTTGAAATGGACGCGCAACTCAAAGCGCTTTTTGAGTATTTTGAATCATCAGGCTTAGTGAATAACAGCATTATCATGCTTGGCTCAGACCATGGCACAGAAGTGTTTGAGCACTGGCTGTCTCGCACTGATTTTTACCAAAGCAGTGTGCACATCCCCGTTCGCGTGCGCACGCCATCTTCAACTGCGCGCGACATTACGTATTTGATGAGTAACACTGATTTTTTCCCCACATTCGTAAGCATGCTTGGTTTTGACGCGCCGCGCGGGCTTGACGGCGTCAACATTTGGCAAGCAAGCCATGACTACGTGTTTGGCGAGAGCCAAAACACGTCAAACGCGTATATGGTAACTGACGGCACGCTCAGGCTTGCAGTGCAGGATTTTTTTAGTGCGAAAAATGTTGAATTATATAACGTACGCGACGACCCAAATGAAACGCGCAACCTTGCAGAAGAAATGAATGTTGAATCAACTGATATATATCGTGCGCTTGTCTCGTTTTACAAAAGCAGCGCGGGTTTTCGCTAAGCGTTTATTAATGAAGCATGTCTAACACAAAATGGTATGACGCGCGCGGTTTTGTTTCTTGTCTTCCTTCTTGGGTGTACTGCTGGCCCGCAGGTTCTGCTTGCCGGCTTTGAGAACACGCATTTTGTGCGCGCAAGCGATGTTGCCGGTGTTGAACATGTGCGCTACGAGTTTGAGAACGCGTCAACCTACAAAATGCTCAACATCTATGCGCTTAGCGGAGCAGAACAAGCTGCATATTATGATTCGTGGGTTCGCTCATTTGAAAGCATATTTGCCGAATCAGAAGCACCCTATCCTGGTGCGGTGACAAAAAAAATTGTTTGTCCTGACGAGTTTTTGCCCGTCATGCAGGGGAATGTGAGCGCGCGTGCGTACCGCGTGTTTGCAGGCTCGCAAAAAACAGTTGGCGTGTGCTCAAAAGACCTTGTTGCATATTCTTGTCTTATGGGGGTGTTGGGCTGTGAACAGTATCTCTACGAATTCAAGTATTGTCATACAAGCAGCGGAGAAAGCTATGATTTCTCAAAACTCGCACAAAACCTTACGTGTCCGCAAACGCCTGATTAATTACGTACCCCTGCATGTAAGCAGGAATGTCCATTCCCATTGCGCTTAGAATAGTAGGCAACTGGTCTTGGTGGCGAATGGGCATGTCAAGTGAAACGTTCTTGCTAATGCCTTTGCCCATAATAATAAAGGGCGTCCACATGCCGTTTTCTTCTTGAGCAAAAATAGCTTGTTTGTAGCCGGTTTTGAGTGGTGTTGAAAAGATTGTGTATTTCTCATCCATCTCCTCATACCAGCCGTAGCCGGGAATGTTTGCAAGAAGCAAATCGCCAACACGGTCTTGCGGCAGGTCAAGGTAGCGGGGCGCGTCTTCCCATCGAACAACACTTGCCGCGGGCTTTGAACCGTCCTCATCTTCAAGCGCGTAAAGTGCGTGGACAACTTCATTACGCAATGCTTCGTATTCTGGTCCTGAGGCGCGCTGCCAGTTTCCGCCAAGACCGTTTGGGTTTATGTACACATTGCTCATCTTAAGAAAGATTACGCGTGTTTTGTCCCAGTCAATAATTGGCTCTCCTGTTTGATTGTTAATAGTAAATGAAAGCCAGCCTTTTTGTGCAAAATAATTGTTAAGGTGCACTTGGCGTTTGAGTTCAACTGCGCCATGGTCTGAACTGAGGACAAAAAGCGTGTTCTCATCAGTGTTGTTTAGTGCTTTGCCAATAATCGCGTCAAGGGCCTGGTACATGCGAAGCACGTCACTGCGTTCGCTTGTGTTTCCTTGAACAAACGCGCTCATCCACCACTTGCCCGTGAGCATCTGGTTTGGCGTGTAAATGTCGTGGATAAACACATCAGGATTGAGCGTGTCATAGATTGCGCCAACTGCGTTTTTATGCCAGTCAAGTGAGAAAAATGCTTCATCAAGAAAGGTTTGCTTATCTTCTTTTTCATAGATGAGTTGTGGTGGGAAGTTGTCAACAAAATCAACCATGGGTCCTGTTTTTTCATGCACGTGTTCAAATGCTTCTTGCGGGTCAATAACAGTTGGGTTGAAATTATCATAAAACACGCGCAACCTGAACGTGCCGTCTTCTTTTATAAAAATGGGATGGATTCTAAACGCGGATTTGTACGTAAAATTATTCCAAGCAAGCGTGATGTTTGTCCACTCGCTCCACTCCCCTTGCAAGAGCGTGACACGGTTTTGCTTGTCAGTTGACGCGATAAGCGTGTCATAGTTTTGCGTGTTGTCATCAGTTGAGTCCGTGATAAGTGCGTAAATAGTTGCGCCATACGCGGTGAGGGCGAGTTCTTTTGCCGGGCTAAATGATTCAAAGCCAAATACCCAGTTTGTTGGTTCTGATTCAGGGATGAATTGTGTGAGTGCTTGGCCAAGGTAGAACAGTTTTGCCCCTCTGCCAAGTGATTTTCTAAAGTCTGCGCGTGATTGCGGTTCAAAAATGAGTGCGGGATTTTCAAACCCCCACCCGCCCCAGCGTCCAAGAATGGTTACGCCTTCACTTAGTTCAGGCGGTGTTGAACCGGGAACAGAAAGAAGAGCTACGCTTTTTCCTGCATCCTCAAAGAGCGTCCATGCTGAGGGTATTTTTTTTGCAGTTGACGCAAACCCTTTTACTGATGGTTTATCAAGGGGCGCGCCCTCAACGTGCATTGGTCCGTCAGCAACGCCGTGCAGTTCAGGAAGGGTTCCGGTAAGAAGTGTTGCAAAATTGGTGGGTGTGTGAGAAGGAAAGGTAGGAATAGAGTATCCATACGTGCCGTGGTCCATTAAATATTTGATATTTGGCAAAAGCCCGTTTTGCGCCCACTCATAGACGGTGAAGAGTTTGGGTTCTGCGCGCATGCCATCAGGAATAAACCAGTACAGTTTTGTTGGCGTGTCAGTTTTTTGGAAAAGCGCTGAGTCTAGCACAGGGTACTGCGTATTAAAGAGCAGAACAAGCGCGAAAAGAAGGAGTGCAAGCGAAACAGAGATGGTAAGCGCATGAAATATTCTCATCGCATAGTATTCACTCAGTTACCGCTCTTAAAGATTTTTACTCTCCGCCTGCTTTTTTGTGGGGGGGCGTTTTCGCGTAATACTTATGCCGCCATCAGGCTCAAGCCTGACTTCACGAATGCCTGAGATTGAGTGCACATTGCTTTCTCGAAGCTTTGCGCGCAATTCTTCTTCATGCAGGTTGATTTTTCGCAACGCTTCTTTGACGATTTTCCCGTTTCTTACAAGAACCGTGCTTTTTCCTTCAATAATAGCAACAAGCCAGTAAGGTGAGCGTTCAAGAATGTTTTCCACACCCCAAATGAGAATAACAATTGTTGCAATTGCCGTCATGCTGGTAAGAAGGTGTACAACTTCATCACCATAAATCATAGCATCGCCCACTGCTGAGCCAAGCCCAATAATAATAACAAGGTCAAAAAGGTTGAGGTGCGCGAGCTGGCGCTGGCCGCGAATGCGCATAACAAGAAAGGTGAAGAAAAAAATGATAGTGGTCCGAACTACTACTTCAGAAAATCGCGCAAGCGTGAAGCCATCAAGCCATGCAACCATAGTAAAGTATTTGCACGGTATATTATTAAATGTGTCTTGCCGTCTCCCCTTAAATTAATAGCGGACAGCGCATGCAAGACATTTATGTAATAACACCGGTAAAAAGGTATATCCATGCTCAAAAAAGAATTGAAACTGCGACTCTATCAAGAACACTTGCTTAACGCGGCAAAAGCGCATAACACGCTTGTCGTGCTGCCAACGGGGCTTGGGAAAACCCTCATAGCACTGGGTTTAACGGTTTTGCGATTACGGGAGAATCCCAAAAGCGTGGTTGTGTTTATGGCGCCGACAAAGCCACTTGTTGAACAGCACAAAGCATTGTTTGAAGACTATCTTGACGTGCCAATGCTTGTTGCAACCGGCAAAATCCCGCCACGCGAACGCGTTGAAGCATACAAAAAAGCACGGGTCGTGTTTTGCACGCCCCAAACTCTTGAAAATGATATTCTCACAAGCAGGTTCAATCTTTCTCTAGTGAGCTTGCTTATTGTTGATGAAGCACACCGCGCAAGTGACGGAGAGTATGCATACAATTTTGTTGCAGAGCAATACGCGCAAAAATCAAGGTACGGCAACGTGCTCGCGCTGAGCGCGTCACCCGGCCATTCAAAGGAGAAAATAAAAACAATTTGCAAAAACCTGCGTCTTGACCGGGTTGAAGTGCGCGGTGAAGACGACCCTACGGTAAAACCTTACGTGCAGGAAAAAAAGATTACACCCCTCATTGTTACTTTGCCAAAAGAGCTTAACGCAATCAAAGCTCATCTTGAAAAAGCAGCAACTATCATGCTCTCGGGGCTTGTTGAGCTTGACGTGCTTGAACGCACAAGCAACGTGTACAAGCGCGACCTTATCAAACTGCAAGCACACTTGCAAAGCGTGGTTGCGCGCGGCGAGCCAAACACGCGCGTGTTTGAAGCAATCAAGCTTGCTGCTGGCGCGCACAAAGTGTTGCACGCGCTTGAACTCGTGCAGGTCAACGGAATCAAACCATTGCAAGCATATTTTGACAAGCTCAAAAAACAGCGTGAGCGAACCAAATCGTCCCAACTTTTGTTTAGCATTCCTGATTTCACGTTTGCGTTTACCAAAGCGTTTGACACCACAAGCGAGCACCCAAAATATGACGTGCTCAAAGACCTTATTAAAAAACAGGACATGGCGCATTCACGCATCATTATTTTCGTGTCGCTTCGTGAAACCGCGCGCGAACTGGTCAAACAGCTCAACGAAATAAAAGGCGTGCATGCAAGCGTGTTTGTTGGTCAAAAAGAAGGTATGACGCAAAAAAAGCAGCAGGATATTCTTGAAAAATTCAAACACGGCGAGTACAATGTGCTTTGTTCAACAAGCATTGGTGAGGAGGGCATTCACGTGAGTGATGCTGACATTGGCGTGTTTTTTGAACCAGTAAGCTCAGCGCTTCGAAGCGTTCAGCGAAAAGGCAGAGTTGGCAGAACCGCGTTTGGCAGGGTGTACGTACTCATGACTAAAGGGTGTATTGATGAGCGCTACTACTGGATTAGCCGTCATCGGGAAAAAAAAATGATTGAAACGCTTGAATCATTTAATGGAGAGGACCTACACCAGTACGCGCTTTCTGATTTCACTGCTTAGCGCGTGGAATAGTTTGGCGATTCTTTTGTAATTGCCACGCTGTGAGGATGGCTTTCTTTGAGTCCTGCTCCAGTGACGCGTACAAATTGCGCGTTCTTTTGCAGTGCATCAATGCTTTTTGCGCCACAATAACCCATGCCTGAGCGAAGCCCGCCAACAAGCTGGAACACGGTGTCGCGCACTGGTCCGCGGTATGGCACACGCCCTTCAATGCCTTCGGGAACCAGTTTTTTCTCGCCTTCCTGGAAGTAGCGGTCTTTACTGCCTTCTTTCATTGCCCCAATTGAGCCCATGCCGCGATACACCTTGTAGCTGCGCCCCTTGTAAATAACGCGCTCGCCTGGACTCTCATCAGCGCCTGCAAATAAGCTTCCTGCCATGACTGCGTTTGCGCCGCATGCAAGCGCTTTGACCAGGTCCCCTGAATACGTGATGCCCCCGTCAGCAATGACTGCAATACCCTGCTCGCGCGCAACGCGTGAACACTCCATAATTGCGCTCACCTGAGGCACGCCAACACCGGCAACAATGCGCGTAGTGCAAATTGAGCCCGGACCCACGCCCACTTTCACCAGGTCAGCGCCGGCTTGTATGAGGTCGTGGGTTGCTTGTTTTGTTGCCACATTGCCGCCAATAACCGGCACGTGCGCATAATCATTTTTGAGTTCTTTGATGGTGTCAAGCACGCCTTTTGAGTGGCCATGAGCCGTGTCAACTACAAGCACGTCAACGCCCGCGTTCACAAGCGCTTCTGCGCGCTCATGCGTGTCGTTTGAAACACCAACTGCAGCACCAACAAGAAGCCTGCCGTGCGCATCTTTTGAGGTGTTTGGAAATTTCTTTGCGTTTTCAATGTCACGAATAGTAATAAGACCGCGCAACACGTTTTTTGCATCAACAAGGGGAAGTTTCTCAATTTTATGTTTTGAGAGCACTTGTTTTGCTTGCTCAATAGTGGTTGTACTGCTGGCGGTAACAAGATTATGTTTTGTCATCACGTTTTCAATTGTCTGGTCTGGTCCTTCAAAAAAGCGCAAATCACGGTTCGTGAGTATGCCAACAAGCACGTTGTGTTTGTCAACAATGGGCACGCCGGAAATATGTTTTACCTCCATAAGCGCGCGAGCTTCGCTTACGAGATTATGTGGAGAAAGGTGATACGGGTCAATAATGACGCCGCTCTCTGAGCGCTTAACTTTTCGAACCTCATCTGCCTGTTTATCAATTGACATGTTTTTGTGCACAATGCCCATGCCTCCTTCGCGCGCCATTGCAATTGCCATGCGCGCCGTGGTTACGGTATCCATGCTTGCGCTCATAAGCGGAATAGCAAGCGTAATGGTTTTTGTAAGCCGTGCACGCGTGTCAACATTTTTTGGAAGAACCTGAGAAAACGCGGGTTTGAGAAGCACATCATCAAACGTGAGTGCTAACGGGAACTGAGCTGCCATATAATCTTAATAAAAAAACCATTTAAAAGTGTTATGATTCAAGAGACGCACCAAGCATGATTTGGTTGTACGTTTTTTTCCCTTAGACATTTTTTGTTTTGCTGACTTGCGCGGGCATCATTTTTGGTTCTTCTTTTGATGAGGACTGTTTTTTTCTTTTGAGAGTTCTTCAAGGAGTTCTTTTTCTTCTTTTAGATTTGAACTAATGCGGGATTGAATGTCTGCTTCGTCAAGCGCCTCGATTTCTGCAAGTTCTTCATCGCTTGGCACGTCCTCTTCTCCTGACAGGTCGTCTTCGCTAGAATTGCTTCCCATTTCAACGTGTTTTTTGATTTCTGCTTCTTCTTTTGCAAGCTCTGCTTCAGCTCTGCGAATGATTTCGCGCTGTTTTTTTGCTGAGAGTTCTGGTTTTTCTGTTTTACGCACTGCCTGAGCGTGCGGTTTTCCAAGCAGTGCGTGCGCGTACGCGCGTACTTGCGCGGCATACACAGTTATGGCTTGCTTTTTTTGCGGTGGTGCCGGGATTTTTTCAATATGCTCAGCATACGCAAGCAATTGGCGTGCATACGCTTGCGTGTTTGATTCGCGCGGCGGCTTTGCAGGCAGGGTTGGCACGTTTTTTGTAATGCGCTTTGGCGGTGCTTTTGCTGCGGGCATGCCTTGTGAGGGTGGCAACATTGGGGGTTTTATTTCAGTTACTGCGGGAGGTGTGGGTGGGGTTTTTGGTTTTTTCAAGTCCACAAATATTTTATCGCGAAGCACGTAAACCACGACTGCACCGCCTCCAAGAATTGAAAGTGCGACAATGATGAGTACCCGTGTAATCACGCTCATTTCTCCGCTTTCTTCGGTGGGTGCTTGCGGCAGGGTTATGTTTTGCTGGGGGGTTGTTTCCTGCACGGTTTGTTGTTCTTGAGTCTGGTTTTGCGCCGTCTCGTTTGCGCTCACGGTTTGATTGGTTTGTGTTTGGTTTTGTGCCGTCTCGTTTGCGCTCACGGTTTGGTTTTGCTCAGTTGTTGTTTCTTCACTTAATTCCTGCTGGGTTGGAATCGTGATAGCATAATAGGAGAATCCTTCACTTGTTGCACTAAAATAGTGAACTGTGCTACCGCTTCCAGTAAACGTGGTTGGAAGAATATCCCATGAATTATTAGTAAAGCGTCGAAGCCGCGTGTCAGTAACCAAAAAGCCATTGCCTGAATACCATGACTTGTTGACTTCAAAACTGATAACAACCTGGGAAATATTTGTGTCGCTTAGGTTAATGGGAATAATATTAAGATATGAATACACCTCACCCTCGCTTTCAGGTGTGAGTGTTGGCGCGGTATCCAGTTTTTGAACGGTGATGCGCACGCCTGACGCATTTTGCGTGGCGTTTACCGTAATTGCACGCACAAGAATCGTGCTCGAGTTTGTGTAGTTAAACGTGACTGACGAGTTTTGAGTAATCGCGCTCACCTCCTGGGCTTCCTGTATGGCGCTCACGTTTGATGGGGTTGCCGTTATGTTTTCACTTGACGGCGCGTATGCGATAGTAAAGTAGCGCGTGGTTGAGAATGCTTCAAGACTATCTGCGTCAGTGCAGGAAATAGCAAGGCTGTGTGTGTTATTGTTAAGAACAGGCAGGGTAAAGGCGCGCTCTACTGCAACCGTCACGTTTCCAAGCGGGTATGACGTGCTGTTAAGGGTGTAATTGCAATTGGCCACGCTTGAATTGTCATCAGTTATTTTAAAGAGGGCGTCAACTTGAGGGTATGCATATGTTGTGTTTTGGGGTTGGAGAAGGGTGATGTTTGCTTTAACACCGCCAACAATAAAGTACTGGGTTTTTGAGGCGTTAATGTTTCCAGAACCATCTGCACACCACACGTTTGTTGTGTAGTTTGCGCGCGAATTATTAGTAATGCTCAGGCTCACGTTTTTTGCTGCAGCAGACGTGACACTGCCAATAGTGTAGTTTACATTGTTGAGTGTGTAATTACAGCTCAGTGTTGAGGATGTTTCATCAGTTGGAGTGAAGGTAAGATTCACGTCAATGCCCTGAAATGTTTCATTGTAGGTCTTGTTGAGCGGGTAGGTGAGAACCAGGGTTGGTTTTTGCAAATCAACGCCAAACACAACAGGCGTGTTGTCAAAAAATATTTGGTTTTTTGACCCGTCCTCAGTATATACTTCAAAATTAGCACTATACCCGCCGGTTGTTGCGGTGTCAAGTGATACATTCCATGACGCGTTAATCTGGAATTCAGGCCCACTTCCTCCAGTCATAGTATAGCCAGAAACGTGCACGAGCCCGTCGCCTGAGCTGAATGTTTCAGTAATGTTCTCAACAGTTGAAGGGTCATCAGGGTCGTAGCCGTAGCCTGATGCGTAGCGCGGGTCTGCTGAACTTGTCGTGTTCTGCTCAGTAATTGAGGTGAGCACGATATTCGTGCACCCGCTAATTGCCGTACCATTCACCCAAAACGTGCACACTTTGCTTTCAGCACCGCTAATGTTTAAGGTCGCGTTTGTAACGGGCGCGGAATCTGCTGAAACACTGTCTCCGGCTGGTTCAATGTCGAGGCGAAGCGTGAAGTTAATAACATTATTTATAATTGATGCATTTGCTACATCACGCTGGATGTCAACAAGAAGCGCATGCGAAACTGGTGGGTGAAGCAAAAAAACTGCAGCAAGCATGAACACTACTACGAGTGAACGACACGACACAAAACCCCGTCCCACCATAGGATATACGGGTCGTCATGATTTATTAAAAGTTCGTACACAACATGAAGTATAGTCTTTTGAGCAACAAACATTTAAAAGATAAATCAGTTTATCCTGCACTATGGCAGGGGAATGGATTGTATCACTTCCATGGTTAAAAATCGCGTACGCAGTTGTTGCTATTCTCGTAACAGTCATATTATATAAGCTTATTCAAAGCGTTGAAGATGAGGAAGAACCGGCAAAGGATGAGGAGAAAAAACGCGTTGAAAGCCTTCCTTGGAATGAGTTTAAAGCAGTAACAAAAAAAGCAAAAAAAATCAAGAAAGCGAGAAAAACCATTGAGATGGAGGACGCGTTTTACGAGGCTAAGGAAATAAAAACAGATTATGGTGAAAAAGAATATGCCTGATGGCGCGCGTGTTATTGCAATTGTAAGCGGCAAGGGTGGTGTGGGTAAAACAACAACTGCCGCAAATCTTGGTGTTGGTCTTGCGTGGAACTATAAAGAAGATGTGATTTTAATTGACGCAAACACAACGTCTTCCGGGCTTGGCCTGCATTTAGGAAAATATTGGTACGAGATTTCTCTCAATGATGTGCTCAATGGCAAAGCACATATTAGCCAGGCAATGTACGCGCACCCAAGCGGGGCGCGGCTCATTCCTGCAACCACACATCTGGATAATTTGGACACTGACCCTAAGGAATTAAAAAAAGTCACGAAATCGCTCAAACCCTACGTGGATTATATTCTTCTTGATTGCGCGCCAACCCTTGGCGATGAGAGCACAGCAGGCATTGATGCTGCTGATGAGATTATTCTTGTTACCAATAATGACTGGCCAAGCCTGCTTGAAGCAAAGCGCACGCTTGAGTATGCAAAGCACCATAAAAAAGCAATTCTTGGCGTGATTCTCAACAAAAGCCCGCCACTCAATGACGCGATGCGCGAGAAATTGGAAGCAACCCTTGGCGTGCCTGTTCTTGGCACGATTAAAAATGATGAGAAAGTAACGGAGAGCATTACGCGCCGCGTTCCGGTTATCCACTCATTCCCGTACGCGAACGCAGCAAGCGATTATGTGACCATTCTTGAAACAGTAACGGGTGAGAAATTTTATGGCAAGACCTCGTTTTTTGGCAAACTCTTATCGCGCGTAGGATTAAAAGAGTGAGCACGGACGGTTTGAACAGGTTTCTACGTGCTATAATAACGTTTTTCTGTAAGAATAAGCACGTGGTTTAGTCTTCTTCAACAAGCATGATTGGAATGCCGTCTTTGACTTCATATTCGCGCGTGCATTTTGTGCATATAAGGTATTCTTTTTTTCCTTTCTTTTTTTCAGCCACGTCTGCTTTGCACACTGGACACGCGAGTATTGCAAGCAGTTTCTTGTCAACCATACTCACTTCATAGTGTGCTCATGTATTAAATGTTTTAGGGGAAAACAGCTACTAACACAGGGTTTTGAATATCTAGTAAAAAGCGCAATAATGCCTTTATAACCTAGTTAAAATTCTCAATGCATGCAGCGTCATCTCCTGCTCATTTTCCTTATGTTAATAGCCATTTCTGTGGCGTACGCACAAGAGTATGAAAGTGATGCATGCACCACTGTTTTTGAGCAGGTTAGTTCCTGTGAGAGGTATGCGAGTTGTGAGAAAAGCACTACTACTATTCTTGATACGTGCTACAAGAATGAAACGTGTTTGCGCACTAAAACACAAGAGTGCGCGCCTCACACGGTTTCTGGAACGTGCGAATCAACAGCGTGCACAACTCCTTCATACGCGTGCAATTCGCGCTGCGAACAATACGGCACAAAATGGGATTCGTGTGCAACGCGCGAACTTGAGCCAACCGAGCAGTGCACTGCGTACGAGACCACGTGCACTGATACGTGTAAAGGCGGGTTGGTAATAAAAACCGGCTGGTTTGGTATTCCCTACCCCTGGTGGGATTCGTGTGCGTCAACGGTGCAAACGTGCACAACAACGTGCAGTGCAACGCGGACGGTGTGGAGTGCGGGTGATTGTAAGGGCGGCTACGTTACTGACACGAGTAATTGCGTAAAAGAAGCGCATGACACATGTTATGACTGGTCAAAAACAACCTGCTCAACTGCGTATTATTCGTGTGCTCAAACCGCAACCACGTGCGAGGTGTGCGCCCAGTACGAGCAAGTCCCGTATGATTGTTCTAACACGATTACCACATACACGGCTCATATCCAAGAATGTGCAAATCAGGAACCAGACTTACATCTGCGCGTGTGCAAGGGTTATCCCTGTAATGAAGTGAGCACGCTTGATGTCGGCTTAGCGTATTATCTTTCTTACACGCTTGAACACGTGTATCATGCGGGTGTTGCTGACGTGCTGGTGAGCATTAATGGTGACGCGCAACGCTTGCAAACAAGCGCGTATCAAAACGCGCAAGGAACCTATCCGTTCACTGCACGCGAATCTAATGAGTTTGCTATTATTGTGACTGACCAGATTGACGCAGAGAGCAGTATTCAAACATTCATCATTAACGCACAACAACCCGTGCAAGAGCAATACGCGCACGCAGTTACTACACCATTTAACGCACAAGATGGCAGTGGCAAGCGTGCTGCACGCACGCATGACGCGAGTGGTTCAGCAACGGGACTGGTTGTTCTTGGTGGCGTTGTTGGCGCAGCAGGTCTTGCGTATTTCACGCGCGACACGCTCCTTCCATTGCTTATCAGTATGATTCCTGTTGTGGGTAACGTAGTTGACCTTGCGCAGGTTGCGTGGAAGAAAATTAAAGGAATGGCGTTGAGCGTGTGGGATTACGTGATTAGTGGTTTTTCAAGTCTTGGTCTTGGCGCTGATGTCAGCGCAGTTCTTGGCGCGCTTGGCGCTATTGCAAGTGGGGGGATTAGCACAGGAGCAAGCGTGCTTGGTGTTGCAACTGATTTGGTGTCTGGTTTTGTGAAGTTCATAATAAAACAAACAATCAAGAACGTGCAGGAACTGTTCATGCTGGGGCTCAAGGCCGTTGGGCTCGTAGCAAAGGCGCCAGCAAGCCTTATTGATGGTGTGCGATTTGCAGGCAGGCTTGTGAGCAGAGTACTTAAAAAATTCAAATACCTTCTCACAACGGGCGGTGATGTTGTTGCAAACGTGTCTAAATTCTTTAACAAAATCAGCGAATACCTTGCTATTTTATCCGGCAAGTATCTTGGCGTGACGCTCAACACAAGAACAATTCAAATCGCAGACACGTTTGGCTTCACCGGAACGCCTTTGCTCGCCATTGATGATGTACTCAAAAAAGGCATAAACATTGAAGACGACGTGCTCAACTGGCTTAAAACAAAAGGGAAGTCTCTTGGCGTTCTTGGAGAAAAAGAGCTCTCAAAGTTGCTCAAGATTACAAACCTCGACGACTTAAAAGCAATCAAACGATTTTTAGACAATCAAGATGGAAGTTTAACACGAACATTAGCGCTAGTTCTATCCAAAGAAAATTTACTGAAGGTCGCAAAAATGGAGATTCCTGTTTTAATCAAACAGGATGGAATTACCAGAAATATTAATGACATAATTCCTGAAATGGAACGTGCTATTGAACATATGAAAGAAATGAACAAAGTCGGAGTCAGTAAGATAATTTTAACTAAATTAGATGGTTCTACTGGCTTGTATCGCTTCAAAAATAATGAAGCTACAATACTTCTTGATGCTTCAAAACTAACAGGACCAAAAAGATATGAAACCAGTGTTCACGAAATTGGTCATCATTTCTTCCAAGTTAGGCAATCCACGTTGAATGGAAAAGTAATAACAAATGAGGCTCTAACCGAGCTTGCTCATTCAATAAATCAGAAATTAAATCACCAATATAATATAGAGTTATTCAACAGCTATAGCGGCATAAAAAAGCGAGTTGATGTTGTTGAAAATCAACTTAAGGATATGGCGGTACATCTACTAGTTATAGAGAATAAAGCCGTGATTGATTACAAAACATATTTTGCTGGTTACGACCAAAGAATGAATATGCCAACTATGACTAATTTATTTACTGCTGTTGAAACAGGAAACACTAATAAAATAATTGAACTTGTAGCCAAAAAGAAGATAGTTGTTCCTTTCCTAGGTGAAACAAGAGTACTTGAAAATTATCTCGATTTTGAAACTGCTAAAAAGCTAGCTTCAGCAAGAGCAAGTATAGCCAGTATTACAAGTTTAAAAACATATTCTGAAGATATTAATGTTATAGCTACAGAATATGCAAAACTTAGAGGTGCAAGATGATAAAGAGGAGCGAAGTTGAAAAGGTAAGAAGAGAATATTACAAAAATTTTACAGCAGAAGAGATACAAAAATTAGAAAAACATCGTAAAGAACGGCAACTATATGCTAAGCATCAGGGCAAAACCGAAGAAGAGATATTAACCTACGATCTTAAAGATATATTGGTTCGACTATACTCAATATATGTTGACAAGAAAAACAAATCAGAAGCAGAAAAAATACGAACGCGTCTTATCAAAGAGTTCCAGACGGATCCTGAGGAACCAGAAATATTTGATATCCACGAATTCTAATTAGACTACTATGATAATAAATCTGCGCAGACGGGAGTGGTTGGAAAATTGAGATTAGTTCACTCACTTGTGATAAAAAAACATTCTTGATTACAAAACATACTTTCAAGGATATTCACAACGGATGCAACCAAAAATCATGGATGATCTCTTAAAAGCAACAATACAAGGAGATACAGAATTGATTGAACGAATTGTTAAAAAAGACCAAACTATTGTACCAATTCTAGGGCAAACAAAAACTCTCTTGGTCATGGGAAAAACAGATATTATATAGAAAAAACGATTCAACCAAAAACTATAGAGAATATTAAATTAATTATTGAACAGATAAATAACATACCCTCTTTAAAAACCTACGCTGAAGATATTATTATATTAAAAGACAAATTTTCAAATTTATATGGCAGACTTAACATTAAATGGTAAATAAGAACGATGTTCAAAAATTTAGAGAACTATATTATAGGCGGCTTAGCACTACTGAGATAGATAGTGTAGAAGATAATCGAAAGAAAATGCAAAAGATAGGAGAACAACATACACTAACAAAGGTATTGATGAAATTGTATTTGGCTCACTTGTAGGTGCTGTTGGCCAGTATGATATTTTGATAACATAAAGAGGATTACCTATAATTCAGCTGATTTAGCTCAACTTAGTGATGATGCCCTTTACTCACTTGCGCATCATGAATTCATGCATGCATTCACCGCAGTTCATAAAGAAGAAGTATTGGATGCTCTATTTGACGCAGGCGTAATGAAGGGCAACAAAGAAGCTATGAATGCAATACAAAATGAAGCGCACGACTTGCTCACCCTTAAGTATCAAGAACTTGTTTCAACACCCCAAGAGTTCCAGCGATTCAAAAAGGGATATCTTGAACTACTTGAAGACACGACTCATGGTATCTCTGAAGTCAAATTAATGACTGAGAGACCTAATATGCTGGATACAGATTGGTTAGTCACTTTATTAAAAAACCCAACTGAACGTGCAAGCATAGCCGAATGGTTTGTTGTTGACCCAAAAGCAGAAGAGATGTGGACTGGATTATTACAACAACTCACTACACTCCATTACAACCCCACACTTATGAATTACAACGTGGAGATAAAGCATTTAAGTGATGTGTATACAAAAATATATGAGAATCCGATAAAATGAAACTAAGCAAAGAAGATATCTTAAAGAAATTGGAAGATGCTAGAAAAGAATATATGACAGAACGGGCTAAGCTTCGTAAGCAATACCCGGAACTGGCTAAACATGAAGAGGAAGGTATTAGATTACATGAAGAACGAGAAAAAGAAAAACAAGATTTTTTAAATTCCTTAACTCCTAAACAAAAAGAATTGCGCGAACGAATTACCCCAGTTATACGAGCAATAAGTTTCTATCAAGGAAAGAAGTATTTTACAACTAAAGACGAGATGCAAGATTACATCGTCAAAGGTTCAAAGAAACTTGAAAAAGAAATGGACGAACTTACAAGCATCCCCCTTAAAGACATCCAAAGCGTTCTTATGGGCTTGCAAAGAGACCGCATAACAATAGCATACACTAGTTACAAAGAAACAGGAAAAATCTCTCTTTGGTTTGTTACTATCACAGGATAGAGAACTAAAATTAACTGGTCTGAAAATTCAATCCAGATTTCCTTCTTTATTTTCATGCAACCCTAACTGCTTTACTAAGCAAAGCTTTTAATTTTGGATTATTATTGTAAATCCAAGTAATTCCTTTACTTCCAATAATAATCTTACCACTCTTGTCAAGGTACTCCAAAATTAAATTAAGTGTTTGGTGCATGATTTGAGTAGGAAGTCGTCTTTTCAGTTCGCTTTTGCTGATGACTGTATCTGCATCTTGCAGAACCTTCTCTACAATAAGCACAGTTTTCAGATTTGGATAATGGAGTATTTCTTGCATTTTTAGGTTACCTCATATAAAGTTATATATGATGTTTCTATTTTTTAAGACCTGACCCTTAAATTAATAATTTTTTTGATTGCGTATAACAACCGTTAAAAGTGCGAAGTTTCCAAAAGTACTGTATGAAAAGCAGTGATGCAAACCGCATCCTTTCATCCCCCTTTAAGGATATTGCACGATTTCTTGGCGCATTGCTTCTTGTCATGTTCTCATTTCTTATTATTCCCGGTGCCATGCTGCTTGGTTACATGGTGCGCGTCGCGCAAAGCGAGAAAAAACGCAGCAAGACGCTTCCTGAATTAAACAATTGGAAAGAACTGGCTATAACTGGGTTTAAAGTGTTTGGCATCCTGCTCTTCTGGTATGTCATAATCTTGCTTATTAACATCATCCTTGGCTTGATTGGAACCAGCAACCGACTCATCTCTCTTGGCGCGCTTGCTATTAGTTTAGTTTTGAGCGCGTCACTGCCACTTTTTGTGAACGTGAGTATTGTGCGCTTAGCCGTGAAAAAGAATTTTTTCAAAGCACTCACGATTCGCGAAGTAGTTGCTGATTTGCGCAAAAAATTGAGTCAGTACGTGCTTCTTATTGCCATGTTTCTCATCTTGACTGCAGTGCTCCAAGCAATCATAGGGCTCTGGATTCTCACCACACTTACCCTAGTGAACTTGCTTGTGTTTATTGTCTTAATCATATTCATCGGCACGTACTCACAAATCATTATTGTCAAACTCTTTGCACGCATCTATTATGACACGTGACCATTCTTAAGCCAAAACTTTTTAACAACCCACAACCGTTAAAACAGGTATGGGAGCAGGAGGGCGCGCACTCTACTATCTTGAGAAAATACCGTTGCTCAACATCCCCGTAAAAATTCTTGCGCGCATAGGAGACTTTTTCACGCGCGGAGGCTTTAGCGCAGCAAAGCGAAGTTCAGACAAGAATGATATGCTCTACTACCAGTCAGGAATGATAAAGACTCAGAAAAAAATGGCTGACGCGCTCACACACCCGCAACTCAAACAAGACGCGCAACAAACGCTAACAAAACTTCATGATAATGACGCGTTGACGGCACAACTGCTTGAACGCGTAATGCACTACAACTTTCCGCAAAAAGAAAAAGAACACTACAAAGCAGCAGTCACGTTCGCAACAGGCATGAACTTAAACGAAGCTAACACGCAAATGGTCAGCGTCATTGACCAAGACCTTCGCGTTCGCGAGGGTGAAGAAAAGCAGGAAGCAAAAAACTTTGAAGCATACATTGCAAACCCGCACTACCGCGACCAGCTCACCACGTGGGACATCATCAAATACTTAGAACTCTTAGCAAACGACCCAAACCTCACGCGAAACCAAGCAGGTGAAGCACTCTTCGACACTAAAGACGCACGCATCAAACAAGTCTTTGACCTCATACAAGAACGCGACGCTGAGCGCATCAAAAAACTCAACGCACTTTTTGAACACTTCCAACAATCAGGCATTAACGAACTTTTCGAACAACTCGGAAAAAAAGCAGGTGAAGTATCAAAAGCCCTCAAAAAATTCGAAATGGTCATAACAAATGAAATAGAAGACCAGAATGTAGCAGGACGATTGGGAACTGTTGAAACAGATATCCAGAAACGAATGCCCCAGCTTAATTTAGAAGTAAAAGAGCAACTGACACGTATAGACGAATTGAAGAAGATTTATACCACTAAAGAAAAATATCCTCAGCTTACAATCACAAAAGTGTTGCACTCTGAGAGAATTCTTTTTGATAACGCTATCAAATCGCTAAACAAACTAACACAAATAAAAAACGAGCTGGAACAAAGTAATCAACTCGTGAAAGAACCCTCAAAAGAACTTTCAAGAATATTCTCATTTGACGCAGAAGGAGAAAGACTCGCCAATAATCTAACACAAACATTTCAAAAACTCAGCGAAAAAACACAAAAGACAATACAAAACATAGCACGAACCGCTTAACTCATAAGCTCTTCAAAAAGATTAGCGAACTCTTCACCAGCTCTCCATCTCTTCAAGAAGCTTAGCTAACTCTTCACGATCCTTTTTACTTTCTTTTGCCATCTCATCAAACCGCTCGCCCATCTTGACCAAATTATCATGAAACGCATCCCATGATTTTTCAAAATTAGTTGGCTTTCTTCCATAGACCGGCTTTTTTTGAGGATTATACACATCATCTGACATAACTAATACACTATCCCGCAACACGCCTTTTAAATCTTTCTTATCCATTTAAATACAAAACCCTAACAGTATCAGAATTAAGATACGTGGAAAAGATTTCCAAGAAAATACTCCCTGGCTACTGAAACAAAATAATTGATAATGAAAGTTTACCGTTTTTCGCGCAAAACCATAAGAAGCATTTTCATGCGCTCAACTTCTGAACGCATATACATAAGCTGTTTGAACATTTTCTCGCTACGCTCTTTTTCCTCTAACAAAAAACGCCGCATGAGCTCAAGCTTGTTTTTTGACGCGCCCTTTGACTGAGGCGGAATAAAATAGCGATAATCCACTTTATTACTATTTGAAAACATGCTCCCGATCTTTGCAATAAAACTCATAACCAATATACTCCTCTTTGTTAACCGCGACGCGGAAGCGCGCGATCCGAAATAATTCTTAACACGCTCTCCAGTTTTGATGCGGCATCGTCATACGCGCTCTTGTCCATTGCCGCGCGAAACGCTTCCAACTCTTTTACGCACTCCTGCCAGATAGCACGCGTGTAATGGTACAGTGAATAATGAAAGTCATTCAATGTTTGGGGGTGGTCAGCGTTCGCGCTTCGATTCAAACCAAGACCTGCTGAACGCATATTTCCCACTTCAAACACGCCTATCCGCTCTGACGTGTTCAAACCTAATATTTTTACAACTGACTCTGAACCTATGAAGTACGCAAGAACGCCGGCAAGGTTTGAAACGGCTTTTTGCTGGTTGCCTGCTTTTCCGCCTTCCTTAAACGCGTCTTTAAAATCGCCGATTGCTTTTCTGAAATTGAGATCAAGCGCTTTTTCAAGTTCTCGCATGCGGTAGCGAAATATTTCAAGTGATTTTCCCAATGAATCAGTTTTTCTCGCGCGCACGCCTGAGAGGTTGCCAATCTTTTTTTCACCAGAACCAAGAAACGCCACGTACGCAGCGTTGTTTCTTGCTGAGATAGTTTGCACTAACGCAGTACTATACGCTTGCAGGAACACAAGCATGTGGTCAACAGGACCAACTTGGCTAAACTGGCGGTCCATGCGCGCGTTTTTGCCACCAAGAATAAGTGTTCGCGCATTATCAATCAACTCGTCCGCGTTGAACATGCCGCGCGCTTTAGGGTAGTACACATTATCAACGGCAAGAGAACTGGTTCTTCGGTCATTTCTTAAACGTGCCAGATATTTTGAGAAGTAGTCAATCCAATTGTCAAACCAATCGCCTTTTGCAGTGTTGATATCAGACTTGAATTCCTCCACCATACCCAAACAATAGGGAAAACGATGCTTAATAAGTTTATCATAAACGACACACTAGAAAATCCTGAATAACTTTTTTAAGCGTTCATGCCATTAAGTTGAATAGTATGGCGCACGAATATGACACGCTCAAAAATGTAGAAGAACAAGGCATCACACCTTACCCGTACGAGTTTCAGGTAAAACACCAACTTGCTGATGTGATTTCTCAAAAGAAGATGAAAAAAACATATCACACAGCAGGGCGTGTTAAGATTGTTCGCGATTTTGGAAAACTCATATTTGCAGATCTGCATTCTGATGGCAAGCGCCTCCAAATCAGTTTGACACGCGATAATCTTGGTGAAGAAGCGCACAAACAATTCAAAAAAACCATCGTAGCAGGAGACATTATTCAAGTAACCGGCACACTTTTTTATACACATAAAAATGAGCTCACACTGCAAGTCAAAAAATTTAAACTGCTTGCAAAATCGCTCTACGACCTCGCCTCAAAATGGCATGGGCTCAAAGACCCCGAACTTCGATACCGACAACGCTATCGCGACATGATACTTAATGATAACACCACAAAGCTCTTACTCATGCGAAGCGCAATTGTTTCTCAGATGCGAAAAACTCTTGAGAAAAAGGGATTTGTTGAAGTAGAAACACCTATTCTCCAACCCTTGTATGGGGGTGCAAATGCTGAACCATTCAAAACACATTATCACGCGCTCAAACGCGACTTCTACTTGCGCATCAGTCCTGAACTCTACTTGAAACGCTTAACAGTAGGGGGCATGGAGCGCGTGTTCGAGATTGGCAGAAACTTTCGAAATGAAGGCATTGACACCTCGCACAGCCCTGAATTTAGCATGCTTGAAGCATACCAAGCCTACGCTGACTATGAAGACATGATAAAACTCAACGAAGACTTGTTTACTGATATTCTCAAAAACGTGCTCAAAAAAACAACATTCACTATTAAAGAACAAAAAGTGAGCTTCAAACCACCTTTTGCGCGCATCACCATGATTGATGCAATCAAGAAATATGCCGGCATTGACGTCAACACGATGAGTGAAGAAGATTTGAAGCGCGTGCTCAAAAAAGAAAAAATTCCCATCAGACCCGCATTCACGTGGGGGTGGGGTGTGCAGGACGTGTTTGAACACTTTGTAGAACCAAAACTTGTGCAGCCCACGTTTGTTATGAGACACCCAAAAGAAACAAGTCCGCTCTGCAAACCCTGCGAAGATGATCCACGACTTATTGAACGATTTGAGCTGTTTGCGGCTGGACGAGAACTCTCAAACGCGTACACTGAACTCAATGACCCTCGAATTCAAGAAGAATTTTTTGCCATGCAGCAAGAGCTCAAAAAACGCGGCGACAAAGAAGCACACGAACCAGACACTGATTTTGTTGACGCACTCAAATACGGACTACCCCCCACTGGCGGGATTGGTATGGGTATTGAGCGCCTGCTCATGCTTCTTCTCGAAAATGAGAGCATTCGCGACGTCATGTTCTTTCCCATGCTCAAAGAAAAAAAGTAAAGCAGCTACAGTTTCTTATAGGTTTGAACCATGAGCGAACGCTTCATACCAAAAAATGCGGGAATGCTCAAGACTAACACCCATCGTGCAAAACGAAAAAAGCCAACACGCTGAAAGCGGCGCGCAGACGTTACCACATGGCAGTCAAGCTTGGAAAATGTGTATTTCTTTTTTGCAAGCTTTCGAGACACGTACACGTTCCACACGAGCACATCCGCGTTCGCGTAATCCACTTCTTTAAGCACGTTTTTTCGCACAAAAAACGCGTCATCGCCCCAACTAAAACGAAACCATGCGTGAAGCTGATTTGCAAGAAATGAAGCAACACGCGCGCCAAAACCGCTCACATCATAATCAAGCGTGCACACGCCATAGTCAACCCCGGCCTTAAGTGCGCTATCAATCGCGTCAAAATAGTTTACCGGAACAAGAGTGTCGGCATGAATTGTGCAGACCACGTCACCACGCGCAGCACGAACACCTTCTTCTAACTGGTTTTTAGGAGACTCACAGAGGATAACTTTCGCTTTTGGAATGCGCGGAGGATTTTCACTGCCCCCATCAACCACAATCACCTCAACTTTGCTTCGCGCCTTTACAATTGCATCAATGCATGACATAATACGTTCATGAGTTTCATTTAGAACAGGAATAATTACGCTGTATTTTGGACCAAACAATGCCATGATACTGATATACCCTCTTTTAAGGATTAAAATATACTGCTACAAAACGTTAGAGTTTTGCCAATTCCTCAAGAGCTTTTTTCAATTCAGGAGCTTCCTCGTATCGCGCTTGTTTGTGTTCTTCATAGCGTTTTGCAAGATGTGAAAGCAGGCTTGAAATAGGTACAACCTCACTAACGCGCTCAGGCAAGCACAACGCTTGCGGTATAACTAATTCATGCATAGAGCGCACGCGCACCCGCGTGTCCTCACGGTCTAATACGAGAAGTGCATTTGCGTCTGACGCATATCTTTTAAGCATGTTTTTCACCTTTCTTTGCGAGTAGCCTGAACGCAAAGCCAATTCCTCAAGAGAGATAGTAACATCCCACACCCGCAGGTATGAGACTGCTAGGTCAAAGTATCATGTTTTCAATAGAATTTTTTACATGCTCAAATAACATTTTTCGGGACTGGCAAAAAGGATAATGGGTATTAACAGAGCCAGAAACGCCTAATGTTTCACTAGCACAACCCCCATTACAGATAGAAACAAACTTACAAGAATCACAGTAAGCTCGCCTAACCTCACTACCCATTAGTGTAGAACCTGCTTTTTTTGAAAGCAAATCAGACAAAGAAGTATCAAATATGTTACCAAAAGAAAAATCTTTAAGCCCAACAAAACGATTACATGAATAAACATCTAAAAAAGAATCTACAGCAACAAATGCAGACTCACAAACAGCGGAATAAGCACACCCGTCATTATAACCTAAAAGAAAACTTCTAACAATGCTCTCAAAAGGTTCCAAAACAATATCTCCTGTTTCCATCCAATAATCATAAAAACGAATCCAAGACTCCCCTAATTCCTTTGGTGTAACAAAAAAAGAATCATTAGAACCATTAGATGGGGTGTAAACGCTTAAACGTGCGCGTTTTGAACCCACACCCCTAATAGAATCAATAATATCTCGCTCATAACCTAAAGAATCATGCGTTAAAACAGTTAGGGTACTAAAAGGCACATCTTCATTTTTCAAGTGATTAATACCTTGAATCACGGAATCATAAGAACCTTCTCTATTATTCAACACTCTGTTCTTATCATGTAGCCATTTAGGACCATCAAAGCTAATCCCAACATTAAAGTGCTCATCATGAAAGAATTGAGCAATACCCTCTGTAATCAACGTCCCATTTGATTGAAGAGAATTAGAAACAGGAATGTTCTTGTAATTATACTTTTTTTCAATTGAAACAATATCCTGCAAACCGGCCAAGCCAAAAGCAAGAGGTTCACCTCCAATGATTAAAACGTTTAAGGACTCCTTCTCAATTTCAAAAAGCTGAGAAAAAATACGTTCTAAATTCTCATAACTCAATCGTTTAACTTTCTTGTCTGAAATATAACAATATGAACAAGAGAGGTTACAGGATTCAGTGGGATTTAACATAAGCTTCATATATCAGCCCCCCGCCCCCTCACATGAGTAAGAGCAATATCAATAATCTGTTCAAAACTGAACTTCGTGTAATCAAACAAGTTCTTGTCAAGAATGAGCTTATAAAAACTTCTTTGAAATTCAGGCATGTGTTCTAATTTCTTGCTTAGGACTTGATCAGGATTATTATAAAAATAAGGGAGGGTAACAATCTCGATTAGCCATTCCAAAATAAAAACTAAATCCTTTCTCCGTAAATTACCTGCTTTATCTTCTAGAAGAGATAAAGAAACAATCTTATGAGTCAACTCGTGAAACAAAACAAAAAGATCTCTGCGAATAACTTCAGAATCATTGCTATACAAATTTCTTGGCTCCAAAATAACACAGCAATCCCTATTAGAAGAACCACACCCGCTCTCAAGAAAATTATTAACTATCAGAACGTTAACCTTTGAAAAACCTCCTGCCTTAAAAAAAGAAGCAATATTATCAAACCACTCAGTTCTTATCTCACCCGTTCTACGTTCAATTTCCCAAACTCTTCTTTGCAACAAAGGAAATTGTTCATCCCATAAAACACAAAAATTTTTCCAAAAACATGTTAAAATCTTAGGAAAACTCTCCTGTATTCTACCATACTCGGAAAAGATCTCCTCAAGCTCGCTAGCTCGAAGATTACTACTTTCATCAAAAAAAGAATCTAAAACAGACTTATTTAACGCTCCAAAACGATCAACATATTTTTTCTCTAAAGGAGTATTACTCAAATTTCGAAGAAAAACAAGAAAACTTAACTCCTTACTCACAGTAATAGTAATTTCTTTCACTGCAACGCCTCCGCATCTTTTATTCCCAAATCCCTCTTAGTTTGCTGTCAAGCGTGATTCCGTCTTGATTGTTTGGGGCTTATACGTCTTCAAAATTGAGGGCATTAACCCATTTGACAAGTGCCCCCGCGGGGATTTGAACCCCGGTCACAGGCTCCGCAAGCCCGCATACTATCCATGCTATACTACGGGAGCAATTATCCAACACAAAACGGGTTAGCATTTATAAGCCTTTATTTCACAAGAATTTCTTTGACAAATACTTCTTTTCAAGCACGAAAAACACTGAACTCTCAGGAGGATTGAGCACATGACCAAGTTCTTGGAGTGCTGAGCGAAACGCCATACCCATCACGAACGCGTCACGAATCCACGCGCGCGGCTCATCATTTGACTCAAACACGTCAAGCACGAATTGACACACGTCATCAAAACGCTGGAGTATATCATCATTTTTTCGGGAAACCGCGTTAAAAAACGTGTTCATACGTGCAGAGAGCGCACGTGCAAATTCATCACTTTTTGCTTTGCTCACAATACCGGCATAATAGCGGTCGCGCTGAATCTTAATAATCCGTGAAAGAACGGGGTGCTCTTCTACACTAAACTCGTTTCTCTCAGAGAATATGTCTACAAGCCACTGCTTCCACAATCTCATCACTACAAAAACATAAAACAGGCATTCATAAAATTTGAGGTAGTGCACCTACTGTTTTTTCAAGAACGTTTCAATGGTTTGAACAACATACTCCAATTGTTCTTTTGTCAAATGCTCATGGCACCCCATGTAAAGACCATTTTTTTGAAGCTCGTACGAGTGAGGATAATAGTTCTTGTTCAAATTGAGCGGTGCTTTTTCAATTATTGGGAAAAGCTCGCGCGTTGCAATACCATTTTTTTGCAAGTGCGCTTCAAGCGCGCTCTTTAATTCAGGCGACTCACACTTGAAAGGAAGCATCATGGGCACGAAATCAATGCCTTTTTGAATTTTTTGGAACGTGAGCTGGTCAAACTCTTCAAGGCGTGAACGAATCCAGGTGTAATTATGCTTTCGTGAGGTGATATTGTGCTCAATGCGCTGCACGTTTGCATACGCAATTGCTGCTTCCAGTTCGGTAATGCGTGAAGAATGACCCGGGTACTTGTGCACGTACACTCCTTGTTTTTCCTGACCATGCACGGCAATGGTTTTTGCACGCTCAAACAAGGCATCATTGTTTGTGGTAATAATCCCTCCAACACCAGCAGTAATAATGTGCGACACGTACATGCTAAACGCTGCAAAATCGCCCCACGTGCCAACACTCCGTCCATGAAATGTTGAGAACATGCTCTCGCACGAGTCTTCTACCGAGCTAAAACCATATTTTTGTTGTAATTCCTCAAAGTGAGGCATGTCACAGGGAACGCCAAACAAGTGGACAGGCACAACAAGCGCGTGCTCGTTTGCAGGAACGCTCTTTAAGCGCGCGTCTAAATCGTTCATGTCAATAAGCCATGTTTCCTTGTTAATATCAACACCGTAAACAGGCATTCCCCCATAGTGCGCGGCATTCCACGTTGCCGGAAATGTGGTTGCTGACGTATACACCTGCTTTTTTAGTTCGGGCTTTACACTTTCATATCCTATTTTAAGCGCGTCAGTTCCACTTGCAACAAGCAAAGCGTGAGAAACGTTATGATAACGAGCAAATTCTTTTTCAAACAATTCATGATATTTTCCGCGACTCAGCCAGTTTCGTTCAAGCGCATCATTCACGTATTTTCGTGCGTTTTCGTCTAGTACGAGTTCGCCCACGTTCACTTTCATCAACAAAAAATCGCACCCTTAATTTAAAAAGATTATAGTAAGAAGAGAGTGGGCTTACGGGGATTTTGACCCTCCACAGCTCTCGCAAAGTTGTTTGAATCTTGTATCAGAATCAAAAAGATATGGGTACGAGAATAAAATGCTTACCCAAATGTTTAAGTATTAACTTTGTTACTCATGTCGCAACATGACAACTGAAAATTTAAAAGATTCAGAAAAAAAACTGCAAGACATTGTCTTAGATCTAGTTCCTTTGATAAAAACAGACATTGACGAGAAAAGACTAGAATACTTCAGAAAACAACGTCCTTACGAATTGAGTTCAACTCCTGATTATCAAGACTACTAAACCTATTCTATTATGAGACCAGACATATCATTAGTTGTACAAGTAACGGATAATTGTAACCTAAACTGCACATACTGTTACATGGATAGAGACCGCCCACATAGGGATATGACTGATGATGTCTTAGAGCAGATTATTGAACAAACACTTAGCTACAATAATCAGTTTGGTCATTTTACATGGATTGGAGGCGAACCACTTGTTAGAAAAAACTCATTTTGGAAAAAAATAATCGAACTGAGTGAGAAACATAACAAGAAAAATCTTGAGATAAGTCATTCAATCCAAACAAATGGTCTCATGTTGACTAAAGAACGCTATGATTCTTTGCATGAAATGGGCTACAAAGTGGGAGGCAGTTTTGATGGCTGTCTTGATCTCCAAGAAACAAACAGAGTAACTCACAATCTCATTCCCGTTGGAGAGCAGATTCTCAACAATTTTAATTCAATAGAAGGCACTCTTGGACTAATCTCAGTTTTAACCAAACCGATGCTTGGCAGAGAAGAAGAAGTTTACTCTAATTTGACATCGCTCACGGATCGGGCGCGAATCAATTTTTTCACGCCGTCAGGAGGATCTCTTAGCGGATTAGATTCATTACTCCCCTCAAAAAATGAAGCTGAGCAATCCATCAAAAGATTTTATGAGCTATGGAAACAAGACGAAACAGAATTCATCCTCAACCCATTTTCAAGCATTATACGCGGTCTCGCTTTGGGATGGGTTAAAACATGTGATTTCTCAGCATATGCATGTTATAGAATCGTAGGTTCAAATCCTGAAGGAGAGATTTATCTTTGCTCACGAGCGACACATCTTCCAGAACTAAAAATTGGCGACATCAAAACACAAAGCTTATATGAAATTATTGGCAACCAAGCACATCAAGTTATACTTGACAGATACAAATCCCTCAAAGAAGGACAGTGCAAAGGTTGTGATATTTTGCCGTATTGTTCGGGAGGTTGCCCTATTGAAGCGTATTCTTTCAAGAGGGATATATTCGAGAAAACATATTATTGTGAGCCAAGAAAGGAACTATTCAATGTCATAAGAAAAGATTTGGAGGATCCTAATGTTAAAACAAGACTACTTAGAAAAATTGGTTTCAACGGATAATATCTCCATAATCCCTTTTGACAAACACACAAAGAATGATAAGTACATCCTGTATCAGGAAAACAAACCAATATTATTCATAAAGGTGTACTCTGAAAGTCCCTTGCTTCGCGAAATGATTGAAAAACGTGAAAAAGGAGCACTTAGTTTTTTTAATGAAACAGAACTCATCCCAGTACCTACACTGATTAATTCACAGCAAGGTTTTCTTATAACCACATATCAAGGAGAACTTCAAGATGTTCTTGTTGAAGAATGCATAAACGACATTGCATCTTTCCACACTGCAGCAGTTGGTTTCAACAACTATCCAAACTATCTCAAGAGCAAGATATTTAGTAATGACCGACGGGTAAGGGGTGTACCTCGTCTTGACAAACATGCAGAATTACTAAAAGATACAGTTGATACAGAACGACTACACTCTTACATAAATGAAGTCCCACCTCACGCATATGAGGAACTGCCAAAGATACTAACACATGGAGACCTCCATAGAGGAAACATTCATCGAAAAGAGAGTGGTGACATCCTCTTTAACGACTTTGAACGCGCTTATTTTGATTATCCCACCTGGGACCTTGCACGTGCATTATTTGACGTTTCCATCACTAATGTCAAAACAGTTTTGGATTCATACATCTCACAGATGGAAAACACAGCACTTATGCAACACGCAACAGCAGACGAGCTAGAAAAACTCATATTCGGCGATTGCGTGTACAGAATTATCACAGACATTATATCAGACAGACAATCATTAGACAATCCCGAAATTCTTAAAATACACACTAAAAGAAACCTTGAATTCTTAGAGAGGTACATATTCTAACCATGGAAATTGAATTTGTAGATGACAAAGAACTCATGTTTTGGAGTAGCATATTCAACCTAAACAGAACGGATTCAGAAAAGATGGGATACGAGTTTGAACAAGTACTCTCTGAATACACCGTATCAGAAGTAACAAAAAAAATAATTAAGGAAGGCGTTTTCTCAGCAAGTACAGAAAAAATCAACACTGCGCCCGAGCTTCAAAAAATCAAAGAAATAAATTGGAACGCATGGCTCAAATACTGGGAAAAAACACACACCACCATGGACAGTATTCGAAGTGCTATCCAAAAGAACGCTGAATCTTTTAATTTTGATTCACTCGCACCAGTTGAAAAATTCTTTGGTTACGCCATTCCTAAGCGAATAAGACTCATCCTATGCCCAGGTTCAACCACTCTTTTTGGAAAGGGTAACGTTGATTTTAGATACTCTAAAGATGTTGTCCTCCTATTTCCCCGTAATTACCAGAATTTTTCAGAAGAAACTATCTTCAAAGACTTTGCAGTACTTATTCATGAGCTTATTCATTTTACACAAAAAAATATCTACTTCAAAGAAGACAGAAATTTCATTGAAGCAGTTACACGCGTCTTTGCACCAAAAGGTATTATAATCAGTAGCGGGCCAATGCCAGAGAATTCTCCTGAATCAAGAATGCGGCCTATCATCAAAAAAGCGATGGCCAACAGACAAACATATGCTCACATAAGAACAGAACTCCAACAAGAGATGAAATAACAGTCTAATACACGTATCATACAAGGGATTTGAACCCGCCCCAGCGCTCCATGAATTGATTTAGTATTTCAGTTTTCGTTCATAGTGTTTATGGTTAAACCACTCTAGAATTGCCGATATTAATTCGACTTCGTTAGCAGCAGTAACCGTATACAGTAATCTCCATCCTCTTGGCAAATCATACTTCCATAAGTTTTTGATACCATAGTTTTGCACATAGCTCGTAGGGATAAGTTTTTTAGGTATTTGAATTCCTGCAAACGCATTTTGCTTTAAGTCATGAATCGCTCGTATCATTGATTTTTTAACAAAATCTTCTTCAGATAATGCATGAAACACTTTTTCTAATTCATCTGAGATGAAAACCACTCGTGAAGCTTTAATCATATTTCAATCTCCTTTCTCTTTGCCAATTTTTTTGCAAGAACCGGATTCCAAATATAGGCTATTTTTCCTTGCTTGTCAAAAGCGATTTTATTTATGCTTTCAAGATATTCAAGTACAACCAAATAGGTCTGCCACATCACTTTCTTTGGAAGCTTTTTCCACAAGTCTGTTCTATTAAACTCGCCACTAAATTCATCTATGGTTTTTTCAACCATCAATACCGTAGCTAATGTTGGAGATCGCACAAATGGGTTCTTCACTGACTGCTGCTGCATAATCAAGTAAGTATATCAATTGATATATAAACATTTCCTCAAAAGTATTTGATCACGTGCCAAGCAAAATAAAAAAGAAAACCTCAAAGTAATGGGATTACGGGGATTTGAACCCGCCCCAGCTCTCGCCGAATCCAACAAAATATTGCCCTAGCATAGTATTTTATGTATACGAGTTATTATCTCACGGAGTAGTCCTGCTTTTATTCTTCCTATCCTCTTAATTACTAACCGTTTGTCAAGCTTTAGAATGTTACTCACTTTAACACAACACTCATCATAAAGATTACCTTGTTCCACATCCACGGGGTTTATGATAATATCCCCCCCATCAAGATTTGAAGTTACGCCAACAACAATTACATCCTGAGTTTTATTGAAAGAATTATTGCTTACCACTATTACTGGACGAACTTTTCTTCCCGACTGATCAGAAAATGGAAAAGGTACAAGAAGTAAGTCTCCTTGTTTCACAGGTACTTGCCCCAAACTTTTTCATCTTCTTCATTATCCCATAATTCTTTCATCTTCTGCTCGGCAAGCACAAGCCATCCTTGCTTTTCTTTTTCAAACTCATTAAGCTTATCTTTGACTAAATTTCTGATAAACTCTGATTTTGAAGGATAATTTTTTTCCTTAATAAACGTGTCAAGCTCCTTTGCTTCCTTTTCTGGGAATTTAACCGTCACTGTTTTCATAGTAATCCCAAGAGATTACTGTTATTTAAATATATCTCAAGAATGGAAGATACTTAATGGAAAAAAGGATGAGTATTATTTAGTTGGTGGACATCATAGAGCAATCGCTCTTGCACTGAAATGGGAAACTACCATTAAAGGAGTCTGCTTAAATATCCTTGAATTCATTGCCACAGGTGATATAAAACAATACAATGAATTACACACGAAGAGACGGAACCACGGGCACTCAGATAACATCTTCAACAACTTCCCAAAAATGGATTAAGAGGGCAATGCCTTCTTTTTAATATATCATGAGAGAAGAGTATCGATTGAGGTTAATAAACGAACTAGCCCAGCATCTAGACCGTGACAGACAAATGTTTCGTAAAAAACTCATTGACTATCTAATCAAGATAAAACAAGGTCATTTTGAATTCGCAGGATATATAGCCGCAGCAGTTGGTGGCGATGATGAATTCCTCGAACTAAATGACTTAACAGACCCCACACTCACACAAAAAGATTTAATCCAGAAAGCTGATGAATGGATTAAAAAACTAAAGAAACAAATCTAATGGGCTTACCTAGATTCAAACCCCCGATCTACTGCTTATTCAGTATCAGAAATCACGTTTTTGATTCTCTTTGCTTTTGGTATTTTTCCAGATATGATTCTAAATCAGCATAGTCATTTCCTCTATCTAAGAGGCAGATGAGTATAACGTCTGGTTGTATAACTACATAAATCAGTCTCACACTTCTTCCTTGAATGGTAAGCGGTATGCGAAACACTCTTCTAAACAGTTTTGAATGTACTGCTTTAAAGCGGAAGGGGTTTTCTCTAAGCAACAAGATTTTCTTTTCAATAATCTTTTTAGATTTTGCATCAATCTGCGCTACTTGTTCTTTGAAAATTCTAAACGCCTTTATGGAATACCTCATGTTCTTAACACGTTCACGAGTTCCTCTTCAGAAATAACATGACCCTGTTCTAAAGACGTTTTTATAACACTGTCAATCAGGTTTATTTCTCTTTGCGTGAATGTTTCATCATATCTTGATTCAAAAATTTTTTCTCTCAAACTGTCTCTAATCAATTCCTGAACATTGGTGAAACCAAACGTTTTCACATACTTTTGAGCGTTCTGCAATAACTTTTCGGGTAATTTAACATTCAACTGCTTTGTTCCCATAAATATCCGAAGGTATCTTTAGATATTTAAGCATTTTCCTCGTGAGTACTGCATGAAAAAAGCGGACGAGGGAGGATTCCACCGCACCTTTTAAGAAAAGCTGCACCAAAAAAAAAAACTGGAGTGGGCTTACGGGGATTTGAACCCCGACGAGCAGGTCCGAAGCCTGCCAGGCTATCCAGATTACCTCATAAGCCCAATCGCAATAAAGATACGAGAAACTGCTTTTTAAACCTTAGCGTTTACGTATGAACGCTTCTCAGCTGTGCGAGATTGTTCTCAAGAAGAGAATAGAGCTCAGCAACACGCTCATTATACTTTTCAAAAAGCGCGCTATACGTTTTTAACTCCTGAAACGAGCTAATCTTTTCAAACGAAACACCGTTTGCAGAATCAACATATGCTTTGAGCGAGGCGTCAAGACGCGTGTAGAGCGGCGTGTTTCGCAACTCCTTAAGATTACCATAACTCAATGAAGAAAACTCAGTTCCAAGAAGCGAGGTGAGTGTTGAGATTTGTGCAAACGCTTCTTTTGATAACACGGGGCGAAACACTTCAAACTTGCCAACAAGCATGACTAGTTCTTCATACCGTTTTTCTGATTCTTTGCGCGTTGCTTCAAGCCAAGTCATGATTTTTCAACAAGAATACCCTCATTACTGCTTTTAAACATTTCCAAACCAAAAAAGAGCCCAAAAACCCCTGTTTTTTTAAAAAAAGAGGGAACAGGAGTTGAAACGTTCATAACGCATAAATAAGCAAATGCACCTCTAATAGTAATGGTTGAAGCAACATACAATCAAGTCAAATCTTTTCTTGACCAAAAAGAGGGTCATCGGGTGTTTATCAGCAAAGCACGAAACGAACTATCCTACCTTTTCGAGAACATGATGCCCAATCAACTCTTGCTTGCAGGCAAGACTGGTTTTGCAGAATTTGTCCGAGACTATCACGCGCTCATAACCCATAACGAACAACTTTGCGCAGTAGTAATTAACAGACAACACCTCGGCGAGTTTTCGGATTTAATAAACCAAGGACTCCTCTACATCATACACCAACAAGAATAAACAAGCGCCAAAACCTTAAAAAAGGCGTCGCGATACGGTGAGGAGCATGCATGAGCCTGCTGGTCATCTTGTATACATGAGCGAATACGCTATTGCTAAGGATATGTATCCAATTAAGACCTACAACATCACGACGTGTGTTGGTATGGGTCTTGATAAGCCACGCGAGTTTGGACTCTTTCACGCCACGGCAAACAACCAGATTTCCAAGTTGGAAACGCTTATTTCTAATGTTAAGCGCCACGTACTTCGTATTTTACAACACGAAAGCAAGAGCGTACAAGAACGTGACAGGCTGGCTTAGCGAAAACGAGCTTGACTTCTCGCAACATGAATGTTCAAACGTGCTCTTTTTGCGTGACGCCACATTTAGCGCATACACGCCAACACACTACCTTACCAAAGAGATGGCAGACCTTCTTATCAAAACAAAAATGTTTAGCAAGTTTGTACAAACAGACCGCTTTATTTGAAAAAACGCGGGCGTGGGAGGATTTTTTTGAGTTTTATTAAGGAGAAAACCATATAAACCATAGTTATATATAGATGTCTATGGCTATCACAACGATTCAGGTTGATGTTGAAGTTAAAAATAAATTAGAATCATTGAAGCTTTCTGATAGGGATACTTTTAATGATGTGATTAAGGAGTTGATTGAAGATACTATGGAATTGAATGAAATTACTAAGAAAGAGATTTCTGAATCAATTGCTCAGATTCAAAGAGGAGAATTCGTCTCTCATGAAGACTTGGGTAAGGAATTAGGTTTTTAAATGTTTGAAATTGTTTGGTCAGATAATGCTGCTAATAACTTGAGAAAACTTCCAAGAAACATTAGCAAAAGAGTTTACAAAAAAGTTGATGAATTAAAGGAAAATCCTTATTCTAATGCTAAAAAGCTTGCTGGCACTTCTTTTTACCGGGTGCGGGTCGGAGATTACCGGGTTATTTTTACTATTATTAAGGATAAGCTTGCAATATTAATCCTTAACGTCAAGCACAGAAAAAAAGTTTACAAAAAATGAAGCGGGCATGGGAGGATTCCACTCAACCTTCTTGATAAAAAGCTTGACCAAAAACAGTTTTTTTATTTTGGCATCTTACACGTTCTTTTTTAGAAAAAAAAGAAAGGGTAGCGGGCGTGGGAGGATTTGAACCCCCGACCTACTGCTTAGGAGGCAGCCGCGCTATCCAGACTGTGCCACACGCCCATTACCACAAGAACATAAAGAACTGTTTTTTAATCCTTTCTGCTCACATTTTCTCAACAGGTTCAATAGCAAGTAAAGACAAGCAGGATGAGAGCACGTGTACGTACGCGTTTACCAGCTTTAAACGCGCAGTTTGAACGCCACCACGCGCGTGAAGCACGCTGTTTTTTTCGTAGAACGCGTTAAACTTTGATGCAAGTAAAAACGCGTATTCAGCTATAGTATGAGGAGAATGCCGGTTTGCAGACTCCTCAACTACAAACGGAAAACGCGCAAGATAGTGAATAAGCGCCTGGCTTTCAGGATTTGAAAGCGCACTCATTTGAGGCTTTGCTGTTTTTTTGCCCACTTTGTGCTCAATACGTTTTGCGCGAACAAGCGCGTACTGCAAGTATGGTCCAGTCTCGCCTTCAAACGAGATGGACTCATCAGGTTTGAACACGAAATCTTTGTGCGCGCTGTATTTGAGAATGTAATAGCGAAGCGCGCCAAGACCAATCTTTTCTGAGAGCACGCTCATTTGTTTTTTTGTGATGCCTTTGCGCTTTTCAAGCTCGACTTGCGCTTTTTTTGCAAGCTCGTCAAGCAAGTCGTCTGCGTCCACAGTTGTTCCTTCACGTGATTTAATCCTGCCCGTTGGCAGGCCAATCATGCCGTAGCTTAAGTGGCGCACTCCTTTTGCTGCTTTGAGTTTGAGCATGTTGAGAATTTCAAACAAAACCTTGAAATGGTAATCCTGTTCATTTGCAACCACATACAGCGACTGGTCATAATGAAAGTCAGCATATTTTTGCTTTGCTAAATACAGGTCTTGTGTGATGTACACGCTTGTGCCATCTGCGCGCAACAACACTTTTTCGCCCAATGGTTTTCCAAGGTCAATTATTACTGCACCATCCTCACGCTTTTTGAACACGCCTTTTTTGACCCCATCAAGAACGAGTTTTTTTCCACGTTCGTAGATATCGCTTTCAAAATATTCTTTGTCAAACTTCAAGCCAAAGCGTTTGTATGTTTCATAAAATCCGTCAAGCGCCCACGCATTCATTTTCTTCCACAACGCGCGAACCTCAGGGTCATTGTTTTCCCATTTGACAAGCATGTCTTGAGCTTCTTTTTGCAGTTCTTCATGTTCTTTTGCTTTTTGTGAAAACAAGACGTAATAATCGCCAACAAAGTGGTCTGACTTCTTATCCGGCTTCTTATTCTTGCCCCACAACTGGTAGGCAAGCATTGATTTGCAAATGTGAATGCCCCGGTCATTATTCAAATTCACCGGTTTGACGCGATAACCCTGGCTTTCAAGAATGCGGGAAACTGATTCGCTTAAGACCATGTTTCGCACGTGGCCAATGTGGAGTGGCTTATTTGTGTTTGGCGAGGGCGACTCAAGAACAACCACTTTTTTGTTTGGTTTTTTAAACCCGAATCTTGATTTCTCTTTTGAAATGCAGGACAATACTTGTTTTGAAAATTCTGCTTTGTCAAAAAACAAATTCACATACGGGCCTTGGGGCTTTGCATCAATAAACAATGCACTCTTTGACACGTCAAGAGTATGAATAATGTCCATTGCAATTTGCATAGGGCTTTTTTTGCGCTCTTTTGCTAAACTAAAACACGGAAATGCGATATTTCCAAGAGACTGGTCTGGTGGCGTTTCGAGCAGTGCAAAAACCTCTTTTGTTTTTAGACCAGTAGGTTTTGCTAAGAGCTTTGTAGCCTCATTAAAACCAAATTCCACACTCATACTAAGACAGTCCCTCCCTTTAAATGAGTGGGCGTGGAGGGATTTGAACCCCCGATCCCCTGGTTAGAAGCCAGGTGCCTTATCCAGACTAGGCCACACGCCCGTTTAGTATGAGTGCAACTAAAAAAGTCAGAAGTACTGGCGGTTTCTGGGACACTCACCATACATAACAACAGTTACACCCTTAAATGCCTTAAAAAAGTTTCCACCACCCCAAAAATCCTACTTGCGGTAAGGTGAGCTAAAACTCTTATTGCGGTAGAGAAGGTAGCCAACAATTCCTGCTGCTCCGACAAAAATGAAGATGATAAGCGCAGAGACAAGGGTAATTACCGACTCTTTTTGTGCTAGCGCGCACCCGCTTGTTGTGCATGATGTTTCACATACTTCAACAACAACCCAGGCAAGGCCATCACTTGAACAGCGTTCAAGCACGTTGTCAGAACAGCGTGGCTGATTTGGCGTGCAGGCTAAACTCGCTTCTTCAATGAGCGCGTCAGCAAACAATTCTGAGGAAAACCCGTTTACAAGCGTGTTAAGCACGCTTGAAGAATTAGATATTTCGCGCGAAACCGTGTAGTTTACCACAAACTCGTCACCAGGCTCAACAGAATCGTAGGTAATAAGGTATTCAGGGTCTGCAGTAACCACTTGAATAGAACGCGCGCCACGCGCGCTTACGATAATGCTTCCCGCGTGCTCTGCAAACGTTTTTGGAACGCGCTCGTAGATGGTGAAGTTTTGAACAGAATGATTTCCCGCATAGCGTATTCGTGTGCTCACTACGGTCCTTCCGGGTTCAGCGCGTGCGCTGCGGTCAATACTTGTTTGTGAAGTGATAAGTTGTGAGAGCTGCAATAAGTTCTGCTGAGCAGGGTCTGCAAGCTTATCTGCTGCAAGCACGTTTTCGAGTGCGCCAAGGAGTTTTGTGTTATTGATAATGCCCCGCGGTGCGATGGTTCGTTGCGTGCGCGCCATTGATTGAGTAACATTACTTAGTGCTTCCTCTTCTGTTTCATTCGTTGTGGCTGATTGAGTTTGGTTTGTTTGCGTTTCGTTTATTGTCTGCGTCTGGTTCGTGCTGGATGATGGCGTATCATACGATACTACTGTAGTAGTCGTGCTTGAAGAAGATGCAGTCACCGTAAGAGACGTGTACTCAACAAGCGTTTGCCCGTTGCCACCCGTAATAGTTGTGCTCACGTTATACGTATTAGCTGATGATGCTGAAAGCGAGTAATTAAGGTCAATAACTGAACCCCCCGTAATAGAGCCGCTTACAGAGCCTGACACAAGTGACGCACTCACGCCAGAGGGAGATGAGGAAACACTTACTGAATAATTTGTTGTTTCTCCCCCCGTGTTGTGAACGCTTACTGCCCAATAGGACGCAGCACTTGCAGTAACACTTGAGGCTGAAAGCGCTGATGAGGACGCAGCCAGACTCGCAGGAGCAGGAACAATAAGCCCGGTTTGCTGACTGTCTGAAAGGCTTCCGCCCGTACCTGAATCAGTGCCTGAAAGGCTTGCCGTGATTTGACCGGTGTAATCGCCTGCAAGACTAGCAGAACACGACCAGCTGGCAGAACCAGTGCCTGACGCACTTAATGAAACATCTTGAGGCGTTGAGGGTGAACATGACACGCCTGAAGGCAGGGTGAGTGATGCTTTAACACTTGACACTTGCGAGCCTGAAGCATATAATGAAATTGTGAAAGAAGACGCTTGTGACGCGCTGTCAGGAATACTGATGCTCGTAATTGAAAGCGAACCTGCTGCGTGCGCGGGAAGCGCAAACACACTAAACGCTACAAAAAGGGCTGCAATCAGTAATGCGTTTCGTTTCATTTATGACACCGAAAATATGTTTGTTGCAACTGCAGTTGCTGAAGATATGTCAAGGCGGACAAAGTAATTACCACTCATCGTATTCGTGCTGTTGAGCACGCCATAATAATTACTGCCTGATACTTGGTTGAGCGGAGTTGAAAACGAGGTGGTCTCGTTTGATGTTGCATTAAACGTAATGGTAGTTGCCGTTGCATTTGCTTCATTAGTCAAAAGATACACGTCTTCGTTACTTGCAAAGCGTGTCGCGTTAGTTGACACACTTGAACCTGTCCAGATAATTGGAACTGACCCTGACGCAGGCGCAACGCTTACAACTTTTGTCTCGCTTCCCACACCAGGAACAAACGCTTTGAACACGTACAAGCCAGGACTTGCAAGGGTGATATTAACAGGCGTGACTTGTGAAATGCCGCCACTCAAAACCACACTTCCATTATCATAAGCAAGGTTTTTTGCTGCAGGCGAGAACACAGTAAGATTTGCTGTCGTGCTCGCGCTTGAACTGAGATTTGCAAGGAAACTTTCTCCTGCAACAATTGATGGAACGGAGAGATTGATTTGGGCGCCTGCACTCTTTATGCTAATAAACGCAAAGCCAAAACCAACTGACTGGTTTACAAACATGCGCACACCAACAGGGTAGTCGCCAAGAACGCTTGTTTCATTAGGAATTGAAATATTTATTATGTATGGCTGGCTTCTACCTGTAGTATTAAATGCCTGTTTGATTTCTCCTTTTGGCGTGAAAATTGAAATTGAACTGCTTGAAGCATTAACCTCGCCACCAAGGGTTACATTAATGACCTGCACATTAAGCGTAATGTTCTCGCCTGGCGCGTACTGAGGTTTTGATGAATTAACCACCACTTTTAAGCGGCTGACTGCAAATCCTGAGTAGAATTGCACACTTGGACTGTTCGTAAGAAAGGCATGGATGAAATAATCGCCGTCAGTGTTGTTTGCAGTTATGTTGTATGTTATTTTTGCAACACCTGACGCGCCAGTTATTGCCGTTCCAACCGTGGTTGGCTTAAGCGTTTTTGAACCGATTTCAAATGTCACGTTCTTTCCAGCAATAGCAGTGTTATTCGAGAATGATACGAGTGCACTAAACGTAGCAACATCACCGGGACGGTATGGGTTTTGGAAAGGCTTGTCTGATTTTGCATCAATGTTGAGTGCAGTGCCACCGGTAACAACAAAGTGTACTGGCGGCGCAAACCCGCGCTCGCCGCTTGGCGTTGTCACACTCACTTCAAGGTCGTAGCTGTGTGTTGGCGCGTCTTGCGGGATTGGAAAGCTGATTGTTGCGTTTCCGTCAGTTGTCGTGTTTGATGGAAGCTCAATGCGGTTTCCAAACGCCCAGATAATACCATCAACAACAGAATCGTCTGGCACGTTTCCACTGTTTGACGCATTAATAAAGAGCGTTACAAAAGAGCCCGGTGTTGCGTTGTATGACGTGACTTCGCTTCCCGCAGTAGCGTTAAGCAAGCTCACTTTAAGCGAAGATACCTGCAATCCAATGAATTGTGATTGACCGCCAACAACGATTCGCACGTAGTTGAAACCGGGTTTTGACGCGTTCAAAAGCACGCTTGCCCGACCGGCTTCGTTTGTAGTGCTCACATTCGCGCTTACGTTAATATCATTTGGCGGTTGGGCTTTAAAGAGCGTTGCTGCAACGGCAGTTGCGTCAATAGCGGTGCCGTTTGGATAACTTACACTAATCGTGACATTCACGTGTTCGTTGGTATCATAACTGAATTTGTCTGTTTGCGCGTGTATGATGTACGCGTTCACGTCAAAGCCGGTGAAGAATTTTTGAGAATTTGCATTTGCATCAGTAACCGTAAGCTTAACATCGTGATGGCCTACCGCATGACTGCTCAAATTAACGTGCCAAAAACCGCCATCAACTTGTTCGCCAGCAAATGAAACTGAATCGTTTCCGTCAACAACGGCGCTTATCGAACTTATTGACACGTCAGGCGGGAAGAACATGTTAATGAACACGTCATCAGTAGCTTCGTACACAGGACGATCAGGGTGGACAAAAGAATCAAGACCGCGAATATCAAAGCCATAGAATGTTTCAATCCGCACCACGTCAGTTCCTGTATCACGCGAGATTTTGAGTTGCACGTTATGGAAGCCAAAACTCCACTGCCCGTTCGTGCCAAGACTTGCTGGGTCAAGTGAAATACTTGTTTTTCCATCACTGCCCGTGAGATTAATAATTGGCGTATTACTATTATCAACTACTGCCTCAACAGTTGCATTCACAAGCGGGTCGTTGTCTGCAGCGTTCAATACTTCAACATTCAGCTTGACTATGTCTTCTGGTTTGTATTTTTGGCGTTCTGATTCAACTTTGATGTTAAGATTGCTGACTTGAATCCACCGGTTTGAAACACCATACCGTCCGTCTGCTTCAATTTTCACGGTAAGTTCGTAGAAACCCACTGAGGAAGGCATAGTGAGGTTAAGTGTTCCTTCACCATCAGCAATGCCTGAAGACGCGTTTACGATGCTCACTGCGTTGCCGTTTGCGTCATGCATTTCAACAATGATGGCTGACGTGTTTTGCGCAACAGGTCCTGTTGCGTTGAACGCGAATATTTTTGCCGAAACGCTTTGTCCCGTGCCAAAACTAAAGCCCGGTAGGTCAAGACCAAGCACGAAGTCAAAAAGATTGATAGGAAAAATCGTGGTTGAAGAGAACGTCACGCCGTCAGTACTGTTTGTTGCATTAAGCAGCAACCAGTACTTGTCACCAATAAGACCGAGTTCGCTTGCGTTAAGGGTTGCATTAAAACTGTTTGCCCCCGGACCGGTTGGGTCAAAGGTGAAATTGATTGGGCTGTCTGTTGCAGAAGATTTGTTGACAAAAAGTATGTGGCCGGTGAGGTTAACAAAGGTGCTGTTTAATGGTCCGGTGCTGCCCATAACTGATGCAAAGAGTGTATTATTGTCTGAGAGCGTCATTGAGTCAGGAAACATTGGCTGCACCTGCCACGCGTTTCCTCTTCGCAGGTTAACATTTGTTGTTGCTCCTGCAGTAATTGTAAATGCTGTGCTGTTATACACACCAAGAAAACGACTCATTTCAAAGCGAGGCGCGAGCTCAATTGTGTAGGAGCCTGCTGGAAGCGGGATGCTGATATTTAGGTCAGGATTTTGGCCAAAACCAAGAATGTCTTGGAGTATTGTGCCATCAGGGTTGAGGTAGTAGATAGTTTTCCCGTTTACTGAATTTCTAATGACAATGTTTGTTTCAAACCAGAAATTGAACTGCGAAATGAGTTGCGGACTTCCCCCGGTTGGATTAAAAATATTTTGAAAATCAGTAACTGAAAGATTAAGTGAGCCCGGCTCTGAAAGATTGCAGGTGCTTGCTGTTGCACTTCCTTGCATAATTGTTACTTCGCTTTGACACACACCAATTGCAGGACTACTCCCCCCTGGCCCGCCGCCAAACGTGGAATTTTTTCCAAGCAAGTTGAAAAACACATCATCATTAGACACGGGTGCAAGCAGTGAGAGAATCAGGTTTTGCGGCAGCGACACACCAGTAAAAATTGAAAGCATGTTGATTTTTCCTGCAACTGCGCTTCTCAAAAGACCGATACCATTTGTAACCACTTTACTTAACTCGCTTAACACAAGAGCCGCGCTGTTGAGCGTTACATTAATGTCAACGCGACCACCATCCTCGAGTTGAAGGGGTGAGAGAATTACTGTTGCGCTTTGCGCGAAGTAACCGCGGTTTCCATTTGTTTCCACCGTAGGGAAGTATATTGGCACGCCATCAGTAGTTTCATTGCTGATAATATAAAACTGGTAGATAGGGTATGGATAGGAACCAAAATCATCTGAAATCATTTGCGTTGTTGGCACGCTTAAACTAAATCTTCCGTTTGCGTCAGTAACGGTTGAATTAATAAACGAGATACCAAAACCACCACCCCCTCCCTGATAGAGTTGGGCATAAACAATCGCGTTAGGAACGGCATTTTTTGTGCTGTTTATGACTTTGCCAATAAACGCGGTGTAATTAGTAGTAGTGTTCACAACAGTGATATCCGCGCCAGTCATGCCAGTTGACGGTGTCATGAACGGATACGAACGCAAGCCGACTCCTGACACGTTTGCTTGGATATTATAGAAGTGATTGTTTGCAATAAAAAAAGGAAAACCTCCTTTTGGTCCATCACCGCCGCCTTGCGGGGGTACGGAGTGGTAGACAAGTGCGTCGGTTTCATAATCGGTTAAGTTAAGTTCTGCAATGTTTGGCTGTGAGGGCATGCCTGGTGAAGTGCTGTACAATTGGGGCGAGACAAAACCCACTGCTGCGGGCGTTTGAAGAATTACGTTAAGCGCGGTGCCCGGAGTGATATTGACAACCGCGGACGTGTTTGATGTAATAAAATCAAAAGCAAAAATGGATGCGGTCGCGTTTATCTGGCAATCACTTGAAGGTCCTTCGCCTTCTGAAGGAAACGGTATGCCCCGCGTTACGCACATGTTATTGGATATGGCGGGTGTTGGGCTGATACAATCACCTGAATCAACTTGTCCTAAACAATGAATTGCGTAATACCCTGAGGTATCTGTTGCTGCAGGACCTGACGCGATAAAAGATTTTGTGCCATTATTGTAGGTCATGAGCAGTGTGTTTTGAATTGGGTTATCATCTTCATCAAGCGCGTGCAACGCAACGTAGTTGATGGTAAACATGCTGCCGTTACAGCCCACGCCTTCGGCGCATTCTGCAGCGGTAGTTGCGTAATTTGTTTTGTTAAAAAGCGTGGCATTAATTTGAATCGTACTGTTTGTAAATGGCGCGTTCGTAGCATTTAATACGAGGTCTACACAACCCCCTCCTGTTTCATTAGTGAGCCCGACTGCGTTGTCGAAGGGAGCACCATTAAGAAGCGTTGCGTTTGTTATGTTAAATTCAGGACTTGAGAAATTAAAAGGACCCGTGCCATCATACCAGAGGTTGAAATCCTTGACTGTTTGAAGCGTGCCCGCACAAATGGTTATGCTTTGGTTGCCAGCAGTATTGTACGCGTCAGAAAGACAAAACAGAGTTTGACACGAGTTTTGCAAAACAGCGTAAGACGACGCAGGCAAGAGCAGGATAGGTGCTAAAAACAACAAAACGTATACTGCCCCCTTCCCACCCAACATTATAACATATTACACTGTTAAATATATATAAACTTGCTTGAAAAAGAGCACAACATTATAATGCATGCACGCGCACAAGACACGGTATGGAGCAAGAATTGCGCATCGTTGTTGACCATCGCGAGCTCAAAAGTGGAGTTGTCAAAGAATTGTTTCGAAACAAGGTACATATCATAACTGAACAACTCGCGATTGGTGATTTCATTCTTGGCGAGCATGTAGTGTGCGAGCGAAAAGGCGTGGAAGATTTTGTAAACAGCCTACTTGACGGAAGACTCTTCAAACAAGTCAAACAGCTTAAAGACGCGTACAAAAAACCGTTTCTTATTATTGAAGGCACGCGAGACATGTACTCGGTTCGAAACGTGCACGCAAATGCAATACGCGGGGCAATGGCAAGCCTTGCTCTTGACTTCTCATTACCCATTATTTTTACAAAAGATGAAAAAGATACGGCTCACTTTTTTATCACCATTCTCAAGCGCGAAAAAACTGACACGCAGGCAAACCTGCGTGCAGCACCAAAACCTTTAACGGACGTTGAATTGATGGAATACATCGTGTCCTCGTTTCCGGGAGTGGGAAGACGAACTGCGCAAAATATTCTCTTACAATTCAAAACCATTCATTCATTTGTCACAAGCGAACATGAACAGCTTACAAGCGTTGAGGGTGTGGGAAAAATCACGGCAGAACGCATTAAAGACATTATACAAAAGAGGTATAAACAATAAAAAAATAGCGGGGGGATAGGAGAAAATGCTCTAAATACACGACATCCACACTATATGTGAAACGCTATGAATGTTATCAAAAACAAAAGCATCAGGGCTTGAAAAAGATTGAAAACTATGAAAAAACTTGAACCTAAAGTAACCAATCAGGAAAACAGGCACGCCTTTATTACGTATTGGTCTGAATACGTGCGAACGCACCCTGATGGAAAACGCAAAACACTTTCCCTTAACTGCAGAACAATATTTAACCCTCAAAAAAGAGCCCTACAGCAAGCGCGCGCAAAGATTAAAGATAGCACCACACCTAAAAAATGAGTATGGCATCAAAAAAATGGCACGCGTTGTGGACTCCGCAAAACAAAAAACGCCTGCGCGTACTCGAATTCTTCACCCGATTTCTTCTCCTTGCCATCCCGCTCTATCTTATCATGTACTCCCCACTCTCGCTTTATTTTGCTGAAGACCTTATTGCAAATATCAGCGAATACGCCCTCACTATAAGCGGAAAAGCAGTGTTGAGAAGCGAAGGGGTCGAATACAACGGGCTTGCCATGCCCCTACTCTACGTGCAGGGCATTGAAAAAGGCGTGGGAATCGCGCGCGCATGCACGGGCTACCGCTCATTTATCGCGCTTGCTGCGCTTATCTTCGCGGTGCCGCGCATACCAAACAAGAAACGACTCTTAGGGCTCATAGTCTTTGCACCCATTCTCTTTTTTACAAACATTGTTCGGGTTGTCTCAACTATCTGGATTGGCGCAACCTTCGGGCTTGACTGGTTTGAGCTCACGCACACATTCTTGTGGAGAGAAGGGCTTATCGCGCTCATCCTGCTCATGTGGGTGGTGTGGCTGCTTCGCGTGCAAAACATCTCGATGAGAAGCGTTTGGCGCAGGGCAAAAATGAACGTGACGGGTTTTATACAGAAAATATGAAATACCCACGCCACATCAAAAACGAGTATGAATGAAAGGGAAGCGCGTGTTGTACAGTACTTGCGAACAAACGGACCAAGCCTGCCAGTACAAGTGTCAAAAGCACTAGAAGAAAATGTGATGTTTGCTTCAGCACTGCTTGGCGGGCTTGTGGCTACAAAACAAATCAGGCTTACGCGAAAAAAAATCGGCAACTCACCGCTCTACTTTCTGCCAGAACACATTAATCACGCACGAAGAATCATTTATGACCGACTTGACCCTCGAGAAAAAGAATTAGTTGATTTTGTCACTAAAAAAGGCGTGGTGCGCGAGGACGAGCTCACCCCAACTGAGCGGTTTTTTATCAAGGACTTGGTTGATTTTTTTGAATCAGAACAAGAAAACAACCAAACGTACTGGAAAGTGCCCGGAACAAATGCAAAACCAACGCTTGAACCGCCAAAACCTCTTGTGTCAAAACCAGAGCCGAGCGCGCGAAGAGAGGAACAGCAACCCTTTATCAAACAAGAAGCAGAACCCCACGAGGAGAAAAAACCCATCCATCTCAAAGATTCAGGTGATGATGAGTTCACGCGCAAAGTAAAACACTTCTTTGTCAAGCGGGGTATTCGCATTCTCAACACGGATGTGGTGCGAAGCAATGCGGAAATAAACTTTACTGTGCAAATCCAGGGAGACTTGATTCCCCAAACCTATTTTGTAAAAGCGCGCAAGAAAAAGAAAATCAACGACAACGACCTTATTGCTGCATGGTTTGAGGGACGAAAGCAAAAAGCACCCATACTCTATCTCGCAACAGGAGAGCTCACTAAAAAAGCGGAAAAATTCTTAAAAGAAGAGTTTGGCGAAAACTTCACGTTTCTCAAAGTAAGCGTGTAGAAATCTTTAAAATCCAACATGCAATGTTCTTACATTCATGGAATCAGATGCCAAAATCTATGTTGCAGGACACCGCGGACTTGTAGGCTCCGCGCTTGTGCGAAAACTTGAAGAGCGGGGCTACACCAATCTTGTGTACAAAACCTCACGCGAACTTGACTTGCGACGACAAAGCAGTGTTGAAGCATTCTTTCAAAAAGAAAAACCAGAGTATGTTATCATTTCTGCAGCAAAAGTTGGCGGCATCATGGCAAATAAACAATCACCTGCAACCTTTCTTACTGACAATCTGCTTATTGAAACTAATCTTATCAAAACCGCGTACGAGACGGGCGTAAAAAAACTATTGTTTCTTGGAAGCTCGTGCGTTTACCCAAAATTCGCGCGCCAACCCATGCGAGAAGAATACTTTCTTACCGGTCCGCTTGAGCCAACCAATGAAGGGTATTCTGTTGCAAAAATTGCGGGCATGGAACTGTGCAAACACTACCACACCCAATACGGGGCGGAATTTTTCTCAGTCATGCCCACAAACCTATATGGCCCGCACGACAATTTTGACCTCACGTCTTCGCACGTGATTCCCGCGCTCATACGCCGATTTCACGAAGCAAAAGAGCGCGCAGACAAGACCGTGACGCTTTGGGGAACGGGCAGTGCAAAGCGCGAGTTCATGCACGTGGACAGCTTGGCAGATGCGCTCGTCTACGTGATGGAACGCGTGAGTCTCGAAGACATTGCACGCCTTGACTGGGAAGAAAACGCGCCAAACAAAACCTTTGTCAACATTGGCACGGGAACTGACATCAGCATCAAAGACCTTGCCTACAAGATAAAAGACATTGTCGGCTACTCGGGACGCATTGAACACGACCTTACCAAGCCTGACGGCACGCCACGAAAACTCTTGGACGTATCAAAACTCTCACAACTTGGCTGGAAAGCAACCATTGATTTTGACGCAGGCCTTAAACAAACCTACGCATGGTATCTTGAAAACATAGCCTCACGCTAAAAGACGCAAGCGCAAATGGAGAGGATACTGAAGAAGCAAAAAGGAAAGATTAAATCTTTAAGTTGAGAACGTGTAGCTGATAATAAGAGTTATATGGCTCAAAGCATTATACGTTTTTATAATGAAAGAATTTAATATAATTATTGAAAAAGGTGAAGATGGTTATTTAATTTCTGAAGTAGTTGGACTTCCTGGATGCCATACACAAGCAAAATCTATGGATGAATTGATTAAGAGAACTAAAGAAGCAATTTCATTATATCTTAAATCCAAAGATGACTCTGTTGACGTTACAGACACGTTCATAGGTATGCAGAAAATAGCACTATAACATGTCAAAATTGCCACTTTTATCCGCTAGAGTATTCTTTAAAGTTTTAAGTAAACTTGGGTTTGAAAAGATAAGGCAAGAAGGAAGCCACGTATTTTTTAGGCATCCAGACGGAAGAACAACGGTAGTACCGAATTACCCTAGAGAAAAACTGAATCGTGGACTTCTAAATAAAATTGTAAAGAAGGATTTGGAAATTACAAGAGATGACTTAATGAAACACGTGTAGACCAACTTTTTCGATTTCGTCTAACTGGGAGAAAAAAGTTAAGGAATAGAATACCCTATACGGGTCTAATATAGAACCATCCTATTATTAGTCTGAAAGTACACGCGCGTTGTCATGCGTGTGCGCACGCTTAAAGAAGGTGACGCTGTGCGCGCATCACATATTCGCGCGCCTCGTCATGGCTTAGAAGCTCAATGCTGCCTTTTTTGGCAAGCGCAGTGAGCTCTTCTTTAAGCATGGAGTGATAGTTGTCAAAGCCTTTTAGCGCAAGAAGAGCCGATGCATTGTGGCGCGGGTCTTTGATGAATAAGAAACTTTTTTTGTCTTTTGCAAGAAAGCGCGTCCATAACCTGTTTTCGGGAATGAGCATGACGCCAATCTTAGCACGCTCAAACGCAATTTGTTCACGCGCATTAAAAAGCAGGGTGCCAAACGCGTTTTTGCCAACGCGTGAGCGGCGCTCTTTTGGAATAACGGTAAGGTATTCTAAAAACAGTAAGCGTTTTATAATCGCATCAAGTTTTGGAATTGATAAAAAATCTTGGACAAAACCCGCATGGCAGTTTTGAGAAAAGAGCGCGTAGCCAATAACGTGAAACCCGTGTTCTTCGCGTTTTGCAAGCAGTAATACTTCAAACTCGTTGAGCATGGAAAAAAACGCGCGCGCGTGTTTTTTATTAAACCAGTACCACGCGGCGCGAGCTTGTGCCGGGTTTTTCGCACACGCGAAACAAGTGTTCTTGCGGTTTTTTGCAATCCGTTGCGTATTCAAGATTTTCAAAAAGCACGTGCGCATCGTGGTCGTTTTTGAAGTGAAATACGTGGTAGGGCTCGCTTTGCCATAACCGGTTGCGTGCGCATTCGCGCTCTTTTTTCCACACGTTCATACCCGTACGTAAAGCATGTGCGCGCATATAAGAATTGTTGAAAAAAAAGGTGGGGGGTATAGCGGGAGGAGGATTTGAACCTCCGACCTCAGGGTTATGAGCCCTGCGAGCACTCCAAACTGCTCTATCCCGCTATCAATAGGTTCTCTAAGGGCTATACCCTCGCCGTACTTGAAACATGAAAGCTCCTTTTAAAGTTAACTGAAACGTAGACGTTGCACATAACGTGACTATAGTTATGTGCAAAGCCCAATTCTTAATAACTTTTTTAAATGTGAACGACCATTTTAACAAATGTGTTGAGGGATTGAGGGGGAGTCGCATGCTAATTTATAATTCTAGTATTACAAAAAAGTTTAAAAAGACTTTAGCATTCGCTAACTCATGCTTATGACAAATAAATCGTTCATAGATTCAGAAGATGTGTTGGATGTTGAATTCGCGATTAAGAACGCAGAAGAATATCAAACCATTGAAGAATTAGCAAATGAGATAAAGAAAAGTAAGAAACTTGTAGAGCGAATCGTCTTTTATTTGCAAGAAAAGAACAGAGTCATACTAAACAAGGAGAAAAAGATTATCTGGATTTACCAGCCAGAACTAATAAAAAACGCGGTGTTTTAAAAAATGGCTTGGTGGGAGGATAAGGAAATAAAAGTGGGTTTCTTAAACAAAGACGTTGAAAACCAGATTGAAGAATTCAACAACAGCAGTTTCAAAGCAATATATCATAAGATACAAGAAATTAAAAAATTGTTGAAAGACAATCCAGAAATGGGAAGAAACGTTAAAAAGAAGCTCATTCCCAAAAAATATAGGGGTTTTTCAAACCTTAACATAATCAATCTCCCCGACGGTTATAGATTATTATACACCATTGGAGGTTCTAATGATATTGAAATTGTGGGCGTTTTGCTTGTAGATTGCTTATCCCACCCTGATTATGATACACTTTTTAATTTCTAATACTGAGCGTTCCCCCTATTTTGGTGAGTTCTCTTAATTCTTTTGATGTCATTATCCAGAATGCGTCATTACTTTCTTTTATGTAGTTGAATACGCGGTGAATTGCGCCCAGGCAGACCCCGCAAAAGAATGTGAAAAAAAAGAGTTGGTGATGAACCGTTTAGAGTTGGCTCATCATTTGTTTGCGGTACAGGTAGAGTGCAGCTGCAATAATCACAACTACAATGCCCGCAAGTCCAATCCAAAGCATCCAGTTCGTGCGTGGTTCTTCTTCGCTCACGCCGGTTTGAGCAGTTACGTTCTCTTCTGCAACCGGTGCTGAGATAACATCTGCTTCTGCACAGTCTGCTTCACAGCTTGCTGTAGTCTCGCTACCTTCACAGACGCCGTCTCCGCACGTGATGGTTCGTACCGTGACGGTTTGTGCCGCGCTTTCCTGACTGACTGAAGTTGGTGTTGATTGCGCGTACAAGTAGGGTCCAAACGAATAGCTGCCTTCAGTGATTGGCGCGAGCGTGGTGTACGAAAACGTGGCGCTCGTGAGGTTTTGAAGTGACGTGTCAAATTCAACGTCAATGTTTTGTCCGACAATCGTGACAGTAACGTAATCTTGTGAGAACCCGCTTACTGACCAGTCTTGCACGCTCCAGCCGTTTGGTAGTTTGTCTGAGAGCGCGAATCCTGCGGGGCTCTCGGTTACGATGCTAACACTTATAGTCACGATTTCTCCAGATGCTGCGCGCGCGGGGCTGATGCTTCTGCTCACGCTCTCAGCGTGTGCTGCACCTATGAATAAGAGGAGTGCGAGTGCGAATACGATTTTTTTCATGATTTTTCTATCCTCCAAAGTATGTTTCTATTGAGTCAAAGAGTTCTCTGAGCGTGAGCGCGCTTGAACCGCTAAAGTACGAGTCTATCAGGTCAAACAAGTCTCGAAGCGTGCTTATGGTGGTTTCAAGTTTTGCAAAGATTGCAAAGTACGAGAAGCCAGGCGTTTTTGCTTCAAAGTAGTAGTTCTCGCCGTCACTGCTCACAAGGGTTGTTGGCAACGTGCTCCACGCCCCGTTGTGGAAGCGGGTGAGCCTGATTTGATTGGTTTTGTAGCCGTTTTCTTCAAGCCATGCTTTTGGCAGCTGGAATTCTACAACTGCTTCTTCAATGTCATCGTTGCTCACACTTGACGTAAATTCAAGGTAGCGGTAGATTTCTGAGAGTCCTGCAATTGCAAAGCCTGACGTTTCAGTTGGTTCTTCAGCGAGGGTTTGCACACTTATTGTGACGTTTGTTTGCGTGTTTTTTGTGGTAATGCTCAGTGATTTAATGTTCGTGCTGCTTGCATTTTCAAATTCAAGTTTTTTAGCAAGTCCCGGCGGCACGATTGGAAGCGTTTTGTTGACTTTAACCACGTTTACTTGTGCGGGCGTGTTTTTGGTCTTGTTTGTTGCAGGCGTGCTTGTTGAAACCGTGATGGTGACTCCTGCCCCCACTGCGTAACTGAGGCTGAAGTATTGGGTTGATGACGTGCCGTAGTTTCCTGCAGCGTCACTGCACGTTACATTGATTGCGTGCTGTCCGTTTGCAAGGTCTGAGGTGTTGACTGACGTGGCCGTGTTGTTTGTTGCCGAGCCAATCGTAGTATTTGCGCCATCAAGCGTGTAGAGGCACGTGGAAGAGGTTGATATGTCATCCACTGCCGTGAACGTGACATTAACAAGCGTGGTGTTATAGGTAAGATTCAATGGATACGTCAAGCTCACGGTTGGAGCCACTGAGTCAATTGAGAATGATGTTTTATTATTAATGTTAGAATAAATGAAATCACCCGTGCCATCTTGCGCGTGAGCGCTCAAGAATGCAGTATAGTTTCCTGTTGTCGCAAGCGTTTCAGCAGTGAGGTTCCAGGTAATATTATAGCGAAGTTCGCCTCCCGCATACAAACCAGAATCACTATATCCCGAAACATATCCATACCCATAGCCGTTAGCGAAAGATTCGTTGTTATTACCATACGACGTTGAGCTTATGTCGTATCCATATCCGTACCCATATAGATTCGTGCTTGACGCATAACCAACCGTGTAAATTGGGTAGATAGTAAGATTTCCGCAACCAGAAACTGCAGTACCACCCGGCGTGAACACACACGTTTTGTTGACTTGACCACTAGAAATTGTAAGTGTCAAATTCTTAACAGGTATTCGCTCACCTGCATCAATATCAACGCCAACAGTAAAGTTTACGGGGTCAAGTGCTTTGTAGGTTGACTTATCTGCAGATGATGTGACGGTGACTGCCTGAGCTGGTCCTGAAAGAATTAACAAACTGAGTATGAGAAATGATACAATGAATGGACGCAGAATTTTTTTCTTGTCTTTTTTTGCGGGTCCTAGATAGATGCTCTTAACTTTGCCATCTACTCGTGCTGACTCGTAAAGATATTCCTTCCCATTAATGGTTCGTTTGAAAGCCATTACTTTTCATAAGCGTGTTAAATATATATAAAGCTTTTTACATTACTCAATAAGGCATTTACACTACGCTAAAAATGTGTTACACTACAGAGTGAGAACGTGTTTATTTCTTTTTCAAGTTCTTTAAGCTCGTTTATTAACCCATTCCCCTGCGTGGTGTTTTTCAAGAAATTGTGCGGCATTGAAAGTATGTAACAATTAGACTGCTTCTTGTTCTTCTGCTTCCCCGCTGTTAATCAGCAAACTTGAAATCAGTATGAGCAATCCGCCCGCAATGCTTATTCCAATCCCCAAAGCTCCAATGTCTCTGGTTTTAACGTATAAAATTGCTACACCAATGAGCGAAAGCGCTGCACTAAGAAGGTAATCCCCTTTCGTTACTTTTTTTGTCTTCTCTTCTTGTTTGACGGGATGAAAAAAGGTTGCTGCGCCAAGAATGGATATGATGATTATAGCGTATGTGAAATTTATAGATAATTCTTTGAATTCATTTACGAGAAGTAAACACAAAAAGATAAGGATGCTTAATTGAAATGCGTAGTTTATGAGGAGTTCTGTTTTTTGTTCGTGATGAGAATATTCGTGTAATTTTGTATGTGCGTAACGTCTAGTATGTTTGAACTGTCTTGACAGGATTATTTTTATATGGTTAACCGTATTGAGAGGTATTCTTTTTTTGAAATACGCCATAGTTTTGCCCACTGTTTTTGCAAGCGCTCGTACGTTGCGATTGAATGAAGTGAATGTTTTTTTGAGTAGTTTGCTTATTGTTTTTACGGGTTTTATTCTGTTAAGAAAACAGCGGATACTCACTACATTCCTGTGCCGTAAACGAAAGTTTATGCGCACAGCGAGTGTGAGTGTTGCAACACCCAGCGTTAAGAGCAGTATCCGTTCTGATAGGTTTTGCAGATACGTGCTTTCTCCTTTTACAAACCAAAGAACGAGGGTTACCAAAGTTAGGCTGCTTAATGTTTCTCCTAGTATTTGTTTTATTTTTTGTTTTTCCATAATATTTTATTTTTAAATCTTGACTCATACTTTTTGAAAACTAAAGGAAAGAGGATTATGAGAACGGATTGTATTAAAAGGTTTAACGCGCTTAACTCTATTCTCAAGTAGTAGTTTGTGAAAAAAGTTAACATTGTCATGCTTGCGATACTAAGTGCAACACTAATCACGAATGTTTCAAGTTTGTCAATTTTTTGGATGAATGTCCTTGTTATACTATATCCTGGAAGAAAGAGTATAAAGGGAATCCCGTACACCGCGCGTAATGATGAGGTTAACGTAAACGATGGCGTTAGGGCTAGGACTAGCGCGCATAGCGTTAGTATTACTATACTGGTTCCAGCAAGTACCCACTGCCTACGCAGACTTATTTCTTTCATTATCAAACGTAAGTGTTGCTAAGTTTTTAATGTTATTCAATACGTGACATATTAACTTTTAACTATGCAACCGCTTAGCTATTTGCATGAAAGTGGGGCTTAATTTTTTGAAAAACAAGTATTTCTTACTCTTGCTCATTTTAGGTCTTGCCTTTGTGTTAAACTTTCATATGCGCCTTGACTACGAATTTCCAATTCATGTTGATGAATGGAAGTCTTGGGCAATTTCGCAACAAATAGAAAACGACGGCATCCCCTACACAGAACCGTATCTCCAACAAAATGTAGTCCATCGCGATTTAGAAATTGGTACATTCCTTTCCATAAGTATAATACAACAGGTAACGGGCATCCCCTGGTTGAATATATTCAGGTTCATGCCCGTAGTACTCTTACTCTTAAGCACTCTCACCGTGTATTGCATTGGAAAACGAGAAAATATAGGGTTAGAAAGCGCACTTGTCTACACGCTTATTCCTACAAGTGTACGTTTACTTGGCCCCGTATTTCTTGTTCCAGTTTCATTCACGCTTCTTTCTGTTCTTATTGGGATACTCTTATTGACGCGAGAATTAAAAACAAAACACATTCTTACAAGTGTAAGTATTATTACACTCTATCTCGCATATGCGTATCCTCCGGCACTAATCCTATTAGGTTTTATTGTCTTGCCATTTATCGTGTTTCAAAAAAGATTCTTATTAAGTATACCATTTTTTATAGCAATAGTGGTATCCATTCCACAACATCTTAGGTATGTTATAGAAACAGAGGGGCGAGCACTTTCATTTACAGTTATTCCTGTAGTTCTAGATGTGGCGCGAGAGTTTGGTGTGGTTCTTACTGCACTCTTTGTTATTGGAGTGTATCTTGTTTGGAAACATGAGAATAGACGACTCAAGTATTTCTCGATCACAAGCATGTTTCTCTTAGTGATTATCTTCTTGTTTCACATTCAAGATTTTTCGTTTCTCATTCCTCCAACGCGCGCGTATTTCTATCTAATGGTGCTCATGGTTTTTCCAATTGGTTATACAATAAAAAACCTCATTGAACAAAAGCATGCCGCCCTTACTATAACCCTCCTGATTTTTTTGCCATTTATTCTATTTCTGATTCGAACTAATCCCTTTACCAAACCAAGTGCGGATTGGATATTTCACATCACGTTCATTCCACTGTGTATAGGAATTGCAAGCATTATGGTCCCCTTGTCTCTTCGTAAAAGAAAACACGCGCTTACTATTCTCTGTCTTACTACCCTCATTATTGCTATTGTTATTCCTGCGTTTCAACGGAATTTAGACATGCCATACTACAATGTTATTGATGAGCATGAATATACAACATTTCTCTCATTAAAAGAGCAATACACTGGCGGTGTTGTTGCAATTGACCCGTGGAAAGCACTTGCATTTACCCCGTTAACAGGACTTCCAGTATATTCACGAATTGGTGACGGACCAAATGAATTTTTGGCAGAACGGAATCAAGAGTTAAACTGGTTCTTTGAAGAGAACTGCGAGAATACAACATTTATAGAAAACAATAATATTGGTTTATTCTATCCAGATACTTATTGCACACAGATTATTAAATAGATAGAGTATGGGAGTATAAAACACGGTTAGTATTATAATCATGAGAATAGATGAAATTATATCAATTAAGAATTCAAACATAGCTAAGGCTTCTATTTTCATATTGTCAAGTAAAATTATCACAATCCCGATAGGGATGCTGCTTTTGAGCATTTTAGGAAGAAATTTATCAACGACTGAATTTGGTTTGCTTTCATTTGTACTTTCATCTGCAGTAATAATTTCATCGGTACTCGAACTGAATATTAACACGGCTATTACCGTGATAAGCTCTTCACATTTTGGGAAAAAAATGAATAAAAACGGATTCGCTGTCTTAAAACTCGGATTATTAGCAAAATTAGCTGTTACAATGATATCTTTACCAGTAGGAGTATCACTCTCAGGCCTACTCGCGAATAACGTGTTTCATAATGCTTCATTTGAACTTCCCTTAGTTTACACGATGATACTTGCCACTGCAATTAACTTAAACAATTATTTATCCACAATTGTTAGAACATTACACAAATTTCGATCAATCTCTCTTATTCGAGTGACCGAAGACATCATAAGAATTCTATTAATTTCATTATTCATCATCAAAGCGGATCTTACTGTTAGTAACACTATCATCTCATATATAATAGCACTGCTCTTATCAGGGGTAGCCTATGCAAGTATTTCACCAGTAATCAACATATTGACCGCACGGATATCAAAGCGGATTACTCTAGAAGTTATTAATTTTAATAAATGGTTGATGTTTGGTCTCGCCATAAGTACAATTGGGCACAACATCGCGGCACCAATAATAACTTATTTCATTAGTGTTGAATCTGCAGGGCTATTCTATGCTGCATTCAAAATATTAAGCCTTATGTTCCTACTATCCAACTCTTTGTCATTTATACTCCTCCCAACTTTTTCTAGACTTGAAAATGAGGAACGCTTAAAGAATACACTTAAACTATTAATAGAACGCATGAGCTTAATTGCATTTCCCATTGCTTTTGGTGTCATTGCTATTTCCAAGAATATTATATTAATTATCTTTGGAAAAAATTATTTGGCAGCCAGCTCTGTGCTTAACTTATTGATTCCAGGATTGATTGCAGGACTTTTAACTACTGGAGCCGGACAAGCATTATTAAGTATTAAACGCGTAAGGGAAGTTCAAATTATCCCCTTAGTTAATCTAATCTCAAATACAATAATCAGTATAGCACTAATCTCTCTTTTTGGTCTAAATGGAGCAGCAATAGCCCTTAGCATCGGTTATGTTCTAGAGTTCTTAGTAGCATGGGGCCTAGTGTTTGTATACATACGACCAAATATAGATATACTTAACATTTCCAAATACTTCATCGTTTCGTTGCTTATGTATACATTTGTGTCAAAGATAGTAATTTCAAATATCGTTCTTGACATGATAATAAGTATCCTAGCGGGGATAATTATATATTCTATTGGCGTTTTCGTACTATTCAATTACCCGAGCAAAAAAAATGAAAGTTGGCCTACTTAGAGGACCTTATCTCCGCGCGAATGGGGTACTTCCATGGGAATATCTACATAACCATTCTAACATAGCTGTGACTGCCTACGCTAGCAAACCCAAACGATTTGAATATTCATCTCTTAATATGCCAGTAAAAGAATTGTTCTGGCCCGAAGGCTATTCAAAGGCTGTTAGATTCGCACTAACTAAATTAAAATTTCCAAGAAATCTGCTTTTCGATATTAAACAAGTAGTTAACGAAAATGATATTCTACATGTAAGCGAAAACTACCATCTTTTCTCCTATCAGACAGCAAAATATTGTAAGCGAAAACGATTTTTTTTTGCACAAGGTGAAAACATCCCGCACCCCTCATCCCAGAACAGTTATTTAATAAAACACATTAAACGGTTTGTTAATAAGAACGCAGAGAAGATAACAACAACCACAGAATTAGCAAAGAAAGCATTAATTCATGAAGGAGTAAATGATGAAAAGATATTCATTGTCCCAAACGCAACAGACACGAACCTCTTCACACCAGAACCCAAAAGAACAAGTGGAACAGACTTACCCAAAGAGCTAGAAACCACATTCAACATTATTTTTGTTGGTCGCCTGAGCGAACAGAAGGGAATACCTTGGCTACTAGATGCTTTCAAAAGAATCAAAAAAGAAGATGTGCGACTTATTCTTATTGGAAAAAATGTTGAGCATTTCAATGTACGACATAAGCACATCTATCACATCCCTTATGTCGAACATCAACAGTTACCAAGAATTTATAACTTAGCAGACATAGGGATATTACCAAGTATACCTACCAAAAACAATGAAGAACAGTTCGGTCAAGTTGTGCATGAAGCCATGGCATGCGGAAAGCCTACACTTGTGACAAATGTGGGGGGTATGCCTGAGATAGTTACTGAAAAAACAAGCTTTGTAATAAATTATAAATCACCACAGGATATTAAAGAGAATATCTTATACTTTTACCAAAATGAAACGGAAAAGAAAAGAATGGGTCAAGCTGCAAGACAGCATATAGAAAGAGAATATACTCCACGCATCATCGCAAACAAACTAAAGAGGCTATATCATGAATAACCAACTTCATGAAACAATATGCAAATTCTCTGAGGTAAACAAAGAATATAGCCCCGATGAAGTAACGCAAAAATTCTTTCCACAGACAGTATTTCCATCAGCAAAACTGCGAATTAAAGTAATACAGAAATATTCACGAGAAAGAAGTTTTTTGCTTGATGCAGGATGTGGAACAGGATGGGTTTCTTCTGAGCTTTCGAAAAATAGGAAAATTATATCTCTAGATTTATCAGACTCTGCGCTGGGAGAAGCTAAAATGCTGAAAACATTCACAAAATCAACAAATACCTTAGTAAAAGCGGATGTTCAAAAAATTCCAATTAAAAATAAAAGCATAGATACCATTTTTTCTTTTTCGATGATTGAGCATATACCTAATGTTAATAATGCTCTTGGTGAGTTTAAACGAATTTTAAAAAAAGATGGAAAGATAATAATACTCGTTCCAAACAAGTATGGCGCTTATTGCGTGCTCTATGATATATTGATGAATAGAGGCGGACAACACAATTATGGGAACATACGCACAGATCATGAGAACTTACAGGGCTTTTCCGCATGGAAAAATGTCTTTGAAGAGAACAATCTTAAACTATTAGAAACGCTGAATACAGAATTTCTCACACCATTCATCGCATACATTTTCAAGAGGAGTAATAAACAACAAAAATCAACAAAAACTCTAAGGAAAATTGACTCTTTCATCGCGAAGTTCGTGCCAAAACATATTGCTTCTGCATGGATCTTTATTTTAGAGGAGAGAAAATGATCTGCTTAACCGGAGACGTTCACCACATCATAAATTCAAAAGAACAACAAATCTGTGATAAAACTGAACAAGAACTTGCAATTACTTACACAGAAATCGCAAGAAAAAATGGACTCAAAATCACACTGTTCCTAACTGGAAAATGCGCGAAGGACAAAGAATTTATTCAAACATTACAAAACTTTGAGAACCTAGAAATTGGGGGTCACACATATAGTGCGTTCCGCCCGACAATACTATACAAATTCATGAAAAAGATGAGCGGAAAAACGTATGGCCCGTATTTCAATCAGGCACTTGATATTTCTTGGACGATAAAAGCGTTCAAAAAGAGAGGAGTAGACATCACTTCATGGCGCACACACGCCTACGCATCTGATGCTAACACAGTGAAAATATTACAAGAACAAGGAATAAAAGTCATATCAGATATCGTTAAACCAAATATTGAACCAAAAGAAGAAAACGGGGTAATGATTTTACCAATTAATGTGCTGCCTGACCATGAGCATTTATATCATGGATTTAGAACAAAGACAGTTGTAACTAATTTTCTTAAAACAGGATGGACAGATTCCTTCACCAATAAATCATTCAGTGGAGATCAATGGCTCAAACAAGTTAAGGAACAAATAAGAGAAAATGAAAAACAAGGAATTGTTTCTACATTAATTGTCCATCCACAATGCATGTACAATCTTAACAAATTTAGCACATTTAAGCAATTATGCAAGACGTTAAAAGGATACGGAACAAGCAATGCACGGGATATCATATGCGACTAGATATAATAACTGAATTCACTGAAAAAACTAAAAAACAATGGGATAATCTAATATATCATTCAAAAACAGGCACTTTCTTCCAAACAACAGAATGGCTTGAAAGTGTACAAGCAGGATTAAACCTACCAGCAAAGCATCTAGTTGCTTACGAAACAGATAGGTTAATAGGCGTTTTCCCCAACTTCATCAAAAACAAGAGGGCAAATATCAAGAAAAACGTGTCGATACCTCTTGGCAGTGGAGGACCTGTGATCATCAAAGATGAAAAAAAAATAATACATCTCATGCTAAAATTACTTGACAAGAACCTATACTCCCAACATAAAATAATCTGTCATGACCACGCATATCTCAGATATAATGATTTTTTTAAGTTGTTTGATTACAAATTAGACATGGATAGTTGTAGATTCATTATCGATCTTGATTCCTATAATATTAATAAAGACGTGAAACCTTCAAGAAAGCGAAAGATAAAAAACGCAAATAAAAAGATTCAGATTTCAATCCTTCCTTTAACTGAAGATAACCTACGCACTTTTTACGCGCTCTACAGTTCATTAGTAAAAAAATTTGGTTCAACTGCTCTCCCCTTCAATTTTTTTAGTGTATTATTAGAAAAATGCGCATCAAACATTCTCTTAGTTGGCGCTTCGCTTGAAAAAATTATCATTGGCAGTCACCTGTACATACTTGATAACTCGCGTTCAACAATATTTCACTTCCTAAGTGGGATTGAAAAAGGATATACAAATGACCATATATCTGATATACTACACAAGTATGCCCTTAACTGGAGCGTACAAAACGGATACCGGTACTATGATTTTGGTAATGCTCGCACAAATTTCGAGGATGGGTTATTCAGATACAAAGAAAGCTTTGGCGGTAGACCTGTACCAACAATCACATGGACGAAAAATTCAAAACTATATAAATTACTGAAAATAAAGTGATAACAATGAAAAGTATAGACTGGACATCTCTAACCCGATATTCAAAAGAATTCAAACCAATACGGAGATATCCTCTCATATATGGCAATATCAAAGAGTTTATTGCAAGAGAAGCTCTACCTAACGCAAAAATTCTTGACATAGGTGGGGCCGACAAAAATATGAAAAAAACAATGAAAAATAAGATATGTGTTTATAAGTCCTTTGACATCGACAAAAGAAATACGCATGACTTCTATTCCATACATAAAATAAACGGCAGATATAACATAGTTCTAATGATTGGGATATTAGACCATTTGGAACTATCTGATGTTTACACTTACCTTAAAAAAAGTTATGATGTGCTAGACGATAACGGGTTATTGTTCATTCAAGTGAGCAATGTGTACCATCCAACAAGTCAACGACATGATCCGCAACACAGAACCTATCTTCCTGGAAAGAACTTATATTCTCTACTAAAAATCTTAGGGTTCAAAAACATAACAATAATTAGAAACGGCGTCCATAAAAATTTTAAACTCCCATTAAAGAGAATATTGTCTTGGGCGCTTGACATAGATTACGCACCATATTTACTCATAGAAGCTAAAAAATAAAGACAACATCAAATTCACAAAACTATTTATATGATTATCAATTGTTATCTTTCAAATGAAAGTTTTGCTTGTTAATCCCTACTATCCTGAAGATGTACGACGCGAAGAAGATTGGAACGGATTATGTCCCGGAAGTAAAGTAGTGCCAGAACATATGCTCCAAATAGCAGCAGAAATAAGGAAGGTGCATGACCTAAAAGTTATTGATTGCCTTATAACAAAAACAACTGTTGATGACATCAATATGCACAATTTTGATGTTGTAATTTCTATGGCCTCTTACAAATTAAAACTTGAGTATGAACTTGCCTATTTAGAGAAAGCAAAGGAAAGTGGAGCCATTACTATCCTTGTTTTAAATGACGCATATGCAGGGGGTCTTGTTATGAATGAACATCATTTCATTGATATTCTTATGAGAGAAGAGAAAGAGTTTGTCATAGAGGAATTACTTGACGCAATAGAAAAAGAACGTGACCTAAAGAACATAAAAGGCATATTATTCAGACGAAACGGGCAAATCATTTCAACACCAAAATATGTTACAATAGATTTTTCTAAACTGCAATTTCCTGCTTATGATTTAATTGACATGAAAAAATATACTTTTTCACCTGTTCGATCAGCAAAAGGCTGTCCCTTTAAATGCACTTTTTGCCATCAAGGAGCGTTACATGGAAACCAAGCGAAGTTCGTACCTATGGAAAAGATAATTAAAACGTTATCATACATTAATGAATACAAAAACATCAAGAGAGTTCTTCTTCTCAATGAAGATTTTGCAGTTAATGATCAATATGTTCATGACTTATCAGAACAAATAATTAATAATGATATTAATTTAAAATTGACAACATCATTACGAGCATACATGCTAAAGAATGAAACATTATACACATTCAGAAAAGCAGGATTTGACTTGTTGCATCTTGGTCTTGAAAGTGCAAATGACTTTATACTAAAGAAGATTAAAAAAGGTATTAATAAAAGCATGATTGAACGCGGATTAAAAAAATTGAAGAAATTCAATTTTATAATTCATGCTTCAATGATTGTTGGATTTCCGTGGGACAGCAGAGAAACATTATTAGAAATGGAACAGTTTCTTAATGAGTTCTTTCCTAGATATATACAAAATTTCGGTGTAAATTTTCTTGTCCCAGAACCTGGAACAGAAATATATACAACGATGAGAGAAATGAAACTAATTAACGGTCCACTACGTGGAGGTCAACGTGGCTCATTTTTATTTTTAAAACCAAACGCAAAAACACTGTACCTATCCAAAGACGAACTTGCAAGATTAAGAGAACAAATTATTCGTAATGTACGATATAACCCTAAAAAAAGACTGCAGGTGTTTCTTAAGCAACAAACTAATGATGTGCAATTTAAAATAAGCGACGCACTAAATATATACGAACAATACAAACTTCATAAGAGCGAGGTATAAACCTGCTTTGTTTTTTCAAAAACAATACTTGGCTTATGCTTTTTAAAATCATATTGGGGTATATTTGATTTCAGAGAGTTAACAATCGAGGAGGAAAGACCTCTTGGTGTAAAATCAGTAATGCGCGATTCTTTAGGAAAGTATGAAAATTCTGAGATAAAGTCTGGAACCAGAACTTGTGTTCCACAAAAAAGCGCCTCTAATACAACCCGACCTAACGCCTCTCTCTTTGAGGGAAGGATGAGCATTTTTGCTACGCTAATTAATGATAAAACAGCAGGAGGGTCTAATTGATCTAAATAATGGATTCTTTGATTTTTACGTGTGTACTTGGCTAAGACTTCTCCAAGAGAATTCTTGCCAATAATAACAAGATGTAATTTATCCTTTTCAAGAAATTTCATTGCTTTTATCAAATTCAAAAGACCTTTATCATTAGAGGCATCGCCAACAAAAATCAAAAAATTGACTCCATTCAATCCATAGGTAGAAATTACCTTCTCAACAAAGGACTTTTTAGGAAGCTGCGCCTCAAAAGGCAAGGGTATATAGTTTACTTTTTCTTTGTTAAGTGAGTTTACGTGTTTTTTGGTATTTTCTGACATTACGATCACTCTATCTCCTTTCGAAAAAATCTTTCTCTCACAACCTGTGTCCCTAACGTCAGTAATTAACGGCTTTCCTAAAAGTTTAGCAGCAAGGATAGTTCCATAACAGTCAACATGTGAATGCGCATGAACTATTGAAGGATTAAAAAAAGAAATAACAAAGAAAGATAAAACAAAAGAAAGAAGATATTTTGTTCGTTCTGCTAAAGCACCAATATATCTAGTTTTCCGCAGATAATTTTTTGGTAAAACTCTAAGAAAAATAATCTTGCCACGTTTCTCAACGATTTTGGCATGTTTATTAAAAACGGTAAGCAAACAAATAGCATCTACGTCAGGATCATGCGTAAAATAGCCTACAAGCATAGCAAAGTATATACTGGCTCCGCCTCTTGTCGGTTCAAAAATAGGGCTTACCAACAGCAGTTTCATCTAACCACTCTTAACTTCGTATAAAATATGTGCAAAGAAGATTTGTGTTTGTTCCACAGATATTTTGATTCCAAAAGTGATTTCCCATTTTTTGAAAGTAACGCTCGTAGCTTTCTATTACGCGCAAGTTGTCTAATTTTTTTTCGAAAATTGGACCAGGTGTCTGCTATTAGAATATTTTTACCATCAGTATAGTCAAGTCCTTCTGCTCCAACTTTTGTAGAGATAACAGGAAGAGCTGCATTCCAGTAATCAAGAATCTTAAATCTCGTACCCCCTCCTTGTAACAAAGGAACGATAGCTATATCGCACCGAGATAAAAAACTGTATATATCTTCAACAAAGCCAACAACTTCAACATTTTTAGATGAGACGGAAACCTCACCCGAACCAACAACTACAAACTTAAACTCAGGCATTCTTCTTGCAATATACCGATCAATAATCGAAATCGCTTCAAAATTTGGATAGTAGTTTAATGAACCATGAAATATGATAGTACAACCAGTCTTATCAATATTCTTAATTTCATACGAAGACGCCAACGCATTAGGAATTACCAAAATGTAATCTTTGAGGCCATGCTTTTGTAAAATCGTTTTATCAAGATTAGATGGAACAATAACACCATCAGCTAACTTCAAACAAAATAGTTCCCAACTCTTAAGAAGAGATGCTGCTGGCGATTTTCCCTTGCTTCTTAGAACCTTATGAAACTCAATATTATGTTCATCAACAACCAGTTTTAATCCTAAAAGACGTGTTAGAAAAAAAGCACCTACAGATAATGCGGGAAATTCAACTTGAATGATATCGAGTTTATGTTTCTTAGCAACATATAATACTTTTAAAAAAAGATCTATCCTATACGAAAAAGAGATGTGCGCGGCTTCTGAAAGCGGGAAAGAATTAGAACCACCCAGTATAAAAAATAGAAACGAAATTATATTATCAAAAAGAAAGTAAATTGGCAGAAAAAGATAATAAGACATAAAAAGTGGAGTTGGATATTTTAACCTATCAGAATTAGCATAGTAAAAATTATTTTTATGCACTATGAAAGAATCTACCTGCTTAGATAGTCCACTAATACGAGCAATAGCTCCCGCACTAGAATTTTTTCCAGCAGTATTCTCAAGATTTAAGTATGTTAAAAAAGCAACTCTCATGACCGCACACACAACTTTTTAGTATGGAATACACTATTAAGGATTCTGATATCACAGATGAAAAAAAATAGTGCGAGTTCAACAAGAAACGATAGCTCTACTGGTCAGACTTAAATACACCCTGTAGCAGATTATGTAAGCTCTCGCCAACAGAACTAAAAGAATAGTTTTTTAAAACAGTTTTCCGTGCATTAGAACCCGTTTTGTGAAACTTGGAGAAATTTTTTGACATCTTGTTGATATAATTGACGATCTCATCATTATTTAGCAAGATAATATCGCTATCTAAATTGAACTCATTAAGACCTTCAACACCCTTATCATTAGTGATGGTTGGAATCTCACAAGCAGCTGCTTCTAGAATCTTATTAAGACTACCTGAGGTCTTAAATAATGGGATTACTAATAGAACATGATTAGATGCCAAAATATCTGCGTAATTTTCCACATAACCCAAGTAATGAATAGTTTTAGAGTCAGATTTTTGAGGTGATTTTCCTATAACAAAAAACTCGATATTAGAAGAAAAACATGCCACGTTTTCCTCAACAAAATTAAGCGTGTTTTTATTATACACAGAATCGAAAGGACCAACAAGTGCTACTCTAAACACATCATTGTTTTTTCTTTTTGGATAGAAAACGCTTTCATCAATAATATTATTTATTGTTTGAATCTTTTTAACACCATATTCCCTACGATAATACTTAGTAATATTTCTTGAAGCACAAATAACAAAATCACTCTGCCTAATTATAAATCTCTCAAGTAATGACTTTCTTCTGGTAACATGAAACTCCCTTGATTCTTCGGAGATGATCCCATGAAAATCGTATATCAATCTTATTCTCTTAAGTTTTGCCACTACTGCGATTAAGAAAAAGCCATGTAAAACGCCTGAAACAAGAAATACGTCATAAGTTCGTGACATAAAGAGCAATATTTTCAAATACCATAAGAGACTATACAATGGATAAAGAAAAGATTTAAACATTGGGGGGATTCTAGAAAGCAAAAAAGGAGTCTTTTCAAACGTAGACAAGACTTTGACATTATATGAGGGTTCTAACATAGATGCAAAATTCTTAGGCCTAACAATATTACCACAATTTTTACTCCAATCTCCAAACACAATAAGCCCTATCTTCACAAAATGAGTATACAAGAATTAAAAATAAAAAGTAATAGGTACTACTCTACTTTATATACAGAAATTATTTGAGAAAACACCTTTGTTGTCGGGTCTTTGCCACTTTTTGTGTAAACTAAATCTAAATGTGAATCATTCGATTCGCTTGCTATATAGTCTGAAAGATAAGGCCACCGCTCATAATGACGTAAAGGATATAAGTGAAGAACAATCAGATAGTCAACTGAATGATTTTCTATCAATCGCTCAAATTCTATTCTTCTTCTTGGAACGCTTGTTATTTCTTGATTCGCATATACGGTAAGCGCAGTATACGCATTAGAGAGGATACTATCAGACGAATTCGTATTTTGGAATATCCAGCTAGCAGCATCTGATAAAAACTCGTCAGATTGAACAGGAAAAAACAGAGATGAAAAACTAATTAAAACAACAAAGAGGAGGGTTACTGCTAAGAAAAATATACGAGGAGTAAAGACTTTTTTGAAGCTGTACACTACAAGAAAAGAAAATATTGGTAAAACAAACAGAAGATGTCTTGTTCCATGAGCCCAGTAGACTAAAATAAAAGCAAAGACAGAATAATAAAAAATAAGAATCGCTAATAATATTTGTTTTGGTATTTTACGCTTACCCAGAAATATAAGAAGTGGTAATCCTATCAACAGAGCAGTGTGACCAAATAGAGAGGCTAGCCTATTTTGAATTATTCCGAGATTATCTGATAACGAACGCAAAAATTCAAAGGAGTCTGTTACTAAAAAACTTAAACTCGGCAAGGAAAAAACAAGTAAAACAAAACTCATAATTAAAAAAAGTTTTATTTTTTTGGAACGGGAAAAGAAGAATAAAGGGAAGAAAATAAAGGAAGATTGTTTAATCAAAAAAGAAAGGGTAAGAAAAATATATGAACTAAACAAGAGCGATCTATTCCTTTCTTTGCTATATCTTAAGAATAAGAATAAGCTAAAAGATAATGTAATCGCTAAAAAAATATCAGAGTATAAACGTGGTGAGTTAAACCATACTGTAGGAAAAACAACTACCAGTAAAGAAGCAAACCACGCTAAACGTTTTGAAAAAAGTGAGCCGATAAGATAGGTAACTATTGGTAATAGAGATGATAAAAAAATCATCACATAACGCAAAAATAGAAGAGAAAAATGAAGTTCACCGAAAAAAGCAAGAACAAGAGAGAAGAATACACGGAAAATATTTGAAAGGGCTAAAAAAGTGGAAGGGTGTAAAATAGACCAGGCGTAAGCATATTCATCCTCGGTACCCATCATATGTAAGTTCCGCGTCAGTTGTAAAACTAAAAAAATAAAAGAAAGGCAGATTATAAAAAGTTCCGATTTCTCAGGATTCACCTGTTTATTGAAGTCTAAAAGGTGCAAGATTGTAAGAACAACAATAAACAAGTTGCAAAATAGTAGAGCGCTAATACTAATAAAGTAACTTAAAAACTGTATAATTGAAAAAATACTCAACACTCCTAAAATACCAGCAATCAAAAGCTCAAGAAAAGAAAAGAGTTTATTAAATGGTTTAAACAAGGTTGCAAAACCAATACCAATAAAGGGTAGTGACAGAACTACAAGAAAGAGAGTATTCTCCTCTAGTAAGCCTATGTTTAATAAAACCAACCCTATAAGCGGATAAAGCCAAATACGCATAAGAAAAGATTACCTAACAGCAGAATTTAAAGTTATTATCAATCAAAACTATAGAGAAATCACTAACAAATCTGTTCATATAACTGAGAAACTCTCTGCAAAATAAGAGACCACGAATGATTCTTCATTACGAAATTCCTACCGTTTCTTTTAAGCTTTAAACGTAACTCCTTGTTTATAATAATATCAAACATTGCAGCTTCTAATGAATCAATATCTCCAGAATCAATAATCATGGCAGAATGCTCTTCCTCAAGAATTCTATGACCCCCAACAGCAGTAGTGATGACTGGAAGCCCAGCTGATAAAGCTTCTAACACTGTTAGTGAAAATCCTTCAAAGTATGAGGGGTTAAGAAGAACATCTGCTTTATTAAAGACAGTAGGCATGTTAGCATGCGAAATGCTGCCCAAATAAGTAACACCTTCAGTTTCTTTTGCAAGAGACAAGAGGGATCCCTTACCTGCAACTAAGAGTTGAACAGTTTTATATTTAGCATGCACGCGTTCAAATGCAGAAATTACATCATGAAATCCCTTTGCTTTTGTCAGACTTGACGCAAAAAGAAACGTGTTTGAAAAACGCTTTTGAACAGGGTAAAAAAGCTCAGTATCAACTGGATTCGGCAGATATGAAGAGGAAACTTTGTTAATTTCGCTCTGGTAGCTTCTCTGTGAATTCCTATCACAAAACGCAACGTGATCTGGAGAGAAAAGTGACAACATGATTTTTTTATAGTGGTTAGAACCTGCGTTTGGCGTTTTAAGAGAATTGAGGGAATGAAAAAGAAAAGGAACTTTTGTTTTTAGAGAGACAACTCGAAGTGCTGGTATTGAAGACCAAGAAACGGAATGAATGATATCACATTCTTTGAAATATGCGACATGTTTCAAGATAGATCTGCTATTCTTAAAAAAACGAATCGGAAACGACGCAGTAGTGTTTGAAAGCGCATTCGTAAATGCAGCTTTGATTTTTTCTTCATTATTAGAAAAAGAAAAAATAGTGGTTTCAATACCCTTTTTTTGCAAAGAAACAGCTAAATCATGGATATGATTAGTTCCACCATAGTTATGGTCAGAAAGATTCATATCATCAATAATAAGACAAGCTTTCATTATCTCACTCCTACCTTCTTTGCTATCACTACAGTATAGGGTGCAATAAGTTTAAGAGGGAATCCTATTCCCTTTGTCCGGATAATTTCAAAACCACTATCTTGAAGTAATTTTTGTATCGTGGCAAAGGACCTACTGCATAACAGAAATTCATCACTGCTTTTTTTTCGATATCTCCACCACAAGAGGGGGTTACATGAATTTTTGAACTCAAAAATTAGAATTCCTTCTTTCTTAAGAACGGCGTGCATTTGTTTAAGAGAGTTGACAACAACATCATCGGGAAGGTGGTGCATCACATCCACACAAAGAACAAAATCGAAGGAACTGTCCCTGAACGGTAAATTTTCCGCATCAGCATTAACGGGGCAGGGTGGAAACTGAACAGTCTTCTTAAAAAATTGCAACATATTAAATGAAAAATCAACTGAAACAACAGATAAGCCGCGTTTAAGTAGTTGCGAAGAGTAAATACCAGGACCACAACCAAGGTCAAGTAACGTGCCTGAACGATTTTCTAAAAAATCAAGCACGTAAGATAGTTCTCTTTTTTTAAGACGACCCCATGGTTTTGAGTCATCAAACATAGCCATAGGGGGGTCATTATCATAATGTTTTCTAATATTATCTTTAGCGATTACCATTTTTTATCACAGCGATATAAAAATGTCTAAATGGCTTAGAATAGTTCTCATACAACACTTTTGCCCCAGACTGCTCATACAATTCATGCCATTCAGTTAATGTTCTATACTTTGTTCCCCCATCAAGACATTTCCACCATATATTCTTTATCAAACGCACAAACCCCTTGTTGGAATTAATATTATCCAATATTAACGTGTAGCTTGAAACACGTAATGATTCCTCAATAGCATAAACTACTTTACCAATAGGTATATGATGCACAACCGATGACAAAACGCTCAAATCAAAACTGTTATCACGGAAGGGAGCATTTTCTGCGCGACCTACGACAAATGACTTAGTTAGGTTAGATGCATGTTTAACCATTTCAAAACTTGGATCTATTCCATAAAATTTTTCAACATCCAATCCTAAATTCGTTTGTAAATCCCCCCGACCACAACCAAGATCAACAATAGAACGAACATTAAACCTTAAAACTATATCTTGAACGTCCCATGTCTTCTTAAAATAACGCTTAGCATATTTCCCTACTCTTGATAAAAGCACTATCTTCATTCGATAAAGTGAGGGTGTATCAAATATCCTTTCTTGTAAACTCATTTTAATATCCCCTTATAAAAATTAATCGTAGCTAAACCAACATGTTTCCATGAATATTTTAAAGCTATAACCCCTTTTAATTTGTATCCTACCTGCGTAATATCTCTTTTATTGTTAATAAACTTCATAATAGCTCTACCCAACGCCTTACCCGAATAAGGTTCTATAACCACTCCTAGTTTCTCCTTTAAAAATAATTCAGAAACACCCGCACCATACGTAACAATCACTGGTTTGCCCATAGCGCCGGCTTCAAGGGCAACCATACCAAAACTTTCCTCAATCGACGGGGAGGGTAGCACGAACACATCACACTCTTCATACATCTTTAGAAGCTCTTTTTCTGGGAGAAAGTTCCGAAAAATTATTTTTCTCTCAAGACCAAGTTCAAGTACTTTTTTCTTAATCATTGCTTCTTGCGGACCATTGCCAACAATAGTAAAACTCACCTTTTCATTCTCGAGTAACTTTGCAGCGTCAACTAAATAGTCCAATCCCTTATAACGTCGTAAAGCACCCACAAACAAGACTTGTAACGGAGAATGAAGATTTCTCTTTTTGGCAACAAATTTTTTCGTGTCAACACCATGATAAATAACGTTTATTTTCTTCTTGTACCTTGAAAGAAATTTTGATGATTTAATTGCCTTACGCGAATTAACAATGATACCTGCAGCATGCTTCAAAATGAAAGTATAACAAAACTTATTATACAACGAAGAAGGCAATCCGAAAAACCAGTTCATGCGAATCTCTTTACCATGAGAATAGACAACATAGGTCTTTCTCGCAATAATACATGCAAGAGCCCCAATATCTAAAAAAATAGGATGCGGATAATGGAGTTGCACGATATCCGCATCAGACTTCAAAATTTCAAAGAAAATCCCTAAAGAAAAAGGCATACCAAGAATGGATAGTGATTTAACTCGCTTTATGGGAATTCCATCCATAACTTCAAAAGATTTTTTAGAGCCTAAAGTCGAGGTAAGCACTGAAACATCATGACCTTGTTTCATCATTTCTTTGCTCAAATAATACACGTAGTAAGGCACCCCACCTTTTCGTGGAAGAAACGTTGAAGGAACTTGCAATATCTTCATCCAAACAATTCCTCCATTAGTGGTACGACACGCGCGTCAACAGGTATTCCCAAAACCCGCGAAGCCAGACTATCCGAAACAGGACACACCCCTCTCTCAACAGGAAACCCACCAAACAAGGAAACTGCTTCAACCCCTTGCTTCTTTAGTCTGAGGATTGTATTCGCTTTATAGTCTGTTGAAAACATAAGACGATTAAACGTGCTTTTTCCATTTTCTTTTTGCACAACAAAGCCGTGTTCACTTAGTTTTTTCCTCAAGAGAAGTGACACTTTTCGTCTATGCTCTAATTCAAGGGAAAAGTCACGCAATTTCACAATTCCCAGTGACGCGAGATACTGTGACGGATTCGCAGCTAATTGCGATGATAGATGGGCATATTGAGTTTTGAGACGTTTCTGTTTGACAAAATGTCCTGCATATGAATAGACTGTTTCATTAGTAAGGACAGACGCCACAAAATTTCGTACGAAATTCGTTAGGCCTTGTGATGAAAAGGCAACACGCTGTTTTATGAATGAGTGCACCCCCTCATTATTTGTTGCAACAGATCCTAAACCACCAAGGGCAAGCGATTTTCCCAAACCAAAACTAAAAATAGTTGCATCAGCAAAAGAACCTACACACCTATTTTTGTATCGTGCACCAAATGCGGTTGCTGCATCATCAATAAAAAAAAGTTCATTATCCTGACAAAAATCGTGCAACTCATCTAAGCGCGCAGGATTACCAAAAGGGTCAACTGAAATAAGAATCTTTGAACCAGTTTTTGCAAAATCCACATTTTCTGAGTCAAGCGCATAATCCTCACTACGCACGTCAGCAAGAACAGGTTTTGCCCCAGCATATTTCACAACGTCTGCAACAATGTCTGCAGTAAACGCGGGCATGACAACTTTTGACGGCGCGCCAGCGTACTTTAGTAGGTGAAACAATGCCTGTCTTCCAGATGCACAGAGCGCAACATATTTTACTCCCAAAAAGTCACTCAGTTCCTTCTCGAACTGGGATATGGATTGCTTGTTCATCCTAAAAAGTGCAGTGTATGCTTCGTTCAGACTTAATTGAGGTGTGTGAGCAGGAATCAACTACGGAAACCTCCGTTTTATCTGAGGGCCGATATAGGGATTGCATAAGACTCTTTGAGCATGCTTGACAAGCGGAGAAAGAAAAAGAAATTTTTTCTTATCTATGCTCTCCCCTTTTACGTGCACGCTATTGAGAATGGCTTGTTTTGAACCCCACTTGCTTTTAAAACGCATATACGAATCACGGGGTTGGGTTCTACCAAAATCTATGCGAGAACAGCCTACATCTAATGCATGTTTTATTTGTTCATTATACAGCACATCATTTGACATGCAAGAACTATATGATAAGTTAGAGGCCATGTTCCACATAAGTGCTGTTTTTCCATGATAAAACGTAAGCATCACTCCAATAGGGATTTCATACGTATAGCACATGGTAAAACGGGCACAGTTCACATATGAGTTTATATTCGTAAATAATGACTTTGCATGCGGCGGACTTCCCAATTCTTTCATTCGTTTGATATAGAATGAATAGTATGTATCAATATCCTTGGTTTCACACACATGAATGCCTGAATTATTTGCTTTACGGATTGCTTTTCGAATTCCAGATTTTTTTGTGTAAACACCATGCCAAATATCATTATCAAAATCTTTTCCAGCAATGTCAAGATAGTACAGGTAACCATTCAGTTTCTTGTTCTCATGGGCAATAGGATAAAATGGAGACTCTCTAAATTCGATAACGTCCGCATCAAATGACTTGTAAAATTCAATAAATTTTTGTATATCCTCAACTCTGTTGACAAGAGGATACCCGTACTCAGCAAAAGGCTGAGAAACAATAGAGTTACCCTTAATTGTTTTAACAAGAAAAGCAGGGCAAACACCAACAATCTTGCCTTTATCCTCGAGAATAGTGTAAAGTGGTTTGTAGCCATACGTTTCTTCTAACACTCGCTTCCAACCAAGCGTGTGAAAAATAGTGCTATGCGGATGTTTTTTGACATACTCATGATAGGTGCGTTCTTGTGCTGATTCCAGCAATTTTACCGGCATTGTATTTAACAACCTCCATGATATGTTATCACGTTCTTAGGATACAAGTTAAGCATATCACGAAAACAAGTGAAATTAAAATCTTCATCTTGCAACGTATCCAAAACAGAACCAAACACACTTTGATAATAGTTTCCTGTTCTCCAGCGAACTCTAAACGGGAGAGGTGTTGATGCCAGATTAAGAAATTCCCAAGGGTGAAAATACAAACAAATTGTCTGCGAGTGCGCAGTCAAACGTTGCACCCCATCTAAAACAAATTGTTTTCCAAGCAAGCGAACCCACGCACCACCCAAGGGCAATTTAAAAACAGGATGAACTGACAACGGAAATTCAGGAATACTCATATTTTGAGGAAATTTCTTACCGCCATAAAAAAAAGGTATTTTAATGCTTGGCATATAAGAGCTACTATACTGATACCCGGCTTGCTTAAGCAGGTGATAATCTTCGTGGTTCATGCTAAACGTTGGAGCTCGAAAGCCAATCACTTTTTTTCCTGAAATTTTTTCAAGCACCTTCTTAGATTCCACAACTTCTCGTCTAAAATCATCTTTTGTACAGCGGTTAAGAAACGGGTGCGTTTGAGAATGTGACGCGATTTCATGTTTTCGCGCAATTTCTTTGATTATATGTTGGTTCTTTTGGGCAAACTCACCTACCACGAAAAACGTTGCCAAAACATCGTGATTGGCCAACATATCAAGAATCAAACCAAGCGCGTGAGAAAGGTCTAGGTCAAGCTCATCTTTTCTCACGCCCCGTCTCAACGCTTTTTTTCCTGCAGGAATGTGATACAAGTTCTCAACATCAAAGGAAATAATTGCTTGTTTCACGTTTTCCCCTTCCTCCTCCTTGATTGAACGCGCACAAGACTCAACTCATCATTTAAGACAGAAAGTTTAACCTCAAGATTCTTAACTTCCTTAAACAACATGAACAGTAAGAACACAATAACAAGAATGCTAAAACCAAGAATTGCATTTGTTCTCGTCCCAATACCCGTTATAACAAGGACATATTTAACAAAATCCACACCCACTGAATAGAGCAGCATTGCAAGACCAACAAGCGACCAGCTCACAAATTCAAAAAATTCAAGCTTACTTTTTCGCGCAAGCGTATAACTCTTAAAGAGAATAAAAATACCAAGAGCAAAACTGACAGCATAAAGGAGTGCTATTTTCTACCACCGCCAAATATAAGAAACGTAAAAATAATATTTGTCATGCGAACAGGATAAAAAAAGAAGCTCTTAAATGAATTGAGATGAGAAGAACCATGTTCGCGAAGCGTCATTTTTACTGATACCTCTTTTATCTTAAATCCTTTACGTGCCATCTCAAGCATTTGCTGAACAGCAGGATACATATCAGCACAGCGTTCAAGTTTTTTCAGACTCGAAACCTTAAACACTTTATAACCTGAAGTAACATCAGTAATGTCAAGCTTGGCAAGATGCCTTACTACAAACGTGAACCACGCGATGCCGCAGCGACGAACAAAACTAAACTTTTTATGGCTGCCATTCAAAAACCTGCTACCAATAACTAAATCATATTTACCGCTCAAAGCAGGACGCAAAAGTTTAGGAATATATTTTGGGTTATGCTGAGCATCCCCATCTAATTGAATAACATAATTATATCCTTCACGAATAGCATACAAGTGACCTGTTCTTTGCGCAGCACCATAACCCCCCGCCCAAACACGCGAGATAACAAAGGCGCCTGCTTGGCGCGCTAATTGAGCAGTTCTGTCTCCTGACCCATCATCAATTACAACCACGTCCCGCACGTATTTTTTGGTTTGAGAAACCACACCAGCTATGGTTGCTTCTTCATTATGCGCAGGAATAATCGCAAGTACGCGAGGCATACGTATGTAATGTTGCTAACTGTTTAAAAGAATTGTTTTCTCACAGAACGGACTTACACATCCTCTTCTTCCACTAGCATGGGCGCAGCCAATGCAGGGGGTGAGAACGTAAAATAAACCGTGTCAAAAAAATTGATTCGCGCCCACACGCGTTCGTGCGCGTAATAGATAACAAGCGTGAGAAACAATTCTAACGCGCTCACAGACAATGCAAGCGTCATTTTTCTGGTGAATATAAATACAAGAAAAAACGTGGTAAGCGTTGCAACAAAACGCCAACTAATACTTTTTGCAATGCTCTTAACATGAGAATCACTCATAACTATAACACCACGCCAGCACCAATTGGTCTGCCGTTGCGCAACAAGACTAAGCGACCAAGACTCTCCACATCCGAGAACTTCTCAAACGCAAGATTTTCACGCGTGGTTAATAACACCATGCCTGCCTCGTTCTCGGCTAACAGATTATTGTCAAGAACAGCATCTTCACCAGCGGTATTGACTTTTTGCACGATACGCAAGACGCGGGCTTGAACTAAACGCGTGCCAAGGCGAATATCAATATCTTCACCTTCACGAAGTTCATTGTCAGTAAACACAATAACCTGCGAATTAATAGTATTGCTCACTGCAGTGAGGCTTTGCGTGTATGACACCGCACCAATAAGCTCAGACGTTACAAGCGCGCCATTGAGTTTTAAACCAACACTCTGACCCTCTCTTGCACTCATAAGCGAACCCGTAAAATCGCGCACATCAACCACTGTTGCAAAAAGACCGTGAGGCGCGATTCCCACTTTCTCACCCACACGCAATGAACCGCTCACAACCGTTCCAAGCGCGTAGTTTTCACCATCAATGTCTATCACATCCTGAATTGGCATGCGAAAATGCTGTTCTTTTGCTTCTTTTTGTGCAGCCTTCTTGTCAAGAATTTGCATAAACGTTTTTGGATACCATGCCAAGTTTGCAGAGGGTTCAATCACATTATCCCCCACTTTCGCTGAAAGCGGGACAAAGGTCATGTGCTGTTGTTCAAAACCAACAGAAGTCAAATATTCCCCCACAACACGCTTCACTTCATTAAAACGTGTCTGAGAGTAATCAACAAGGTCCATTTTGTTTACGGCAACAATGACTTTTTTGATGCCAAGAAAATTAAGCAAGAACGAGTGTCGCTTGGTTTGTTCTTCAACCCCCTCTTTTGCAGAAACAAGGAGCACTGCTGCTTCTGCCTGGCTCGCGCCTGAAATCATGTTTTTGATAAACTCTTTATGACCCGGACAGTCAATAATTTGATACTCATAGTTTTCACTCAAAAAAGGGATTCGAATAATGTCAATAGTGATGCCCTGTTCGCGCTCTTCTAAAAAACTGTCAAGCACAAATGAATACTCAATATCTTTTCCAAGCGCTTTGCTTTGAGCAAGGACTTCATTGACTTTTTCTGGTTTAAGAGAATTCGTGTCAAAAAGCAAACGACCAATGAGCGTTGACTTCCCATGGTCAATGTGGCCTACAAATACCAAACGAATAACCGGCTTTTCCATTACGTATCACATATATCCAAGACTGCGAAGCTTTTGCATCGTGTACGTGTCCTCTTTATCCTGCGCACGACCTGACCGCTCAGAAAGGTTGCTTGTCTTAAGCTCGTCAACAATCTCTTGTATACTGCTTGCTGTTGAATCAACAGGGAACGTGCAGGGTTGGCAGCCAAGACTTCGGTAGCGCTTGCCATTTTGTGCAAAATAAAGAGGGTTTGTTGGGATACCCTCCTGCAACACGTACTCCCACACATTTAACTCAGTCCAATCCAAGATAGGATGCACGCGCGTGTGCGTACCTTCATCAGTTGATTTCACAAACAAATCCCACATCTCAGCAGGCTGGTTTTGATAATCCCACTTAAACTCCTTATTGCGCGGTGAAAACACGCGCTCTTTTCCGCGAATGCCATGCTCATCACGTCTAATAGCAAGAATAAGCGCATCAAACCCGTACTCTGCCATGCAATCTTTAAGCGCTTGCGTTTTAAGCGCGTTACAGCATTCAAACTTGCGCACGTTTGACATGCCATCAGCAAGTGCTTTTTTGTTTTGCGCAACAATCAAATCAAGATTCCACTCATCAACAAGCCGGTCACGAAACGCGTACATCTCCTTAAACTTGTAACTCGTATCAATATGAATAACTGGAAACGGGACTTTACCAAAGAATGCTTTTTTTGCAAGCCACACGTTTGCCGTAGAATCTTTTCCCACGCTCCACATCATAGCAGGGTTTTTGAATTGCTTTTTTGCTTCCCGAATAATATAAATGCTCTTATTTTCTAATTCCTTCAAATCCATGACATAACCACCAGTTTAATCTAAATAACCAAGAGAACGCAAACGCGCTTTCACTTCCTCCTCATCATCTTTTGAGGGGGTAGATGTTTGCTTGCCTTTGGGCAATACATCACTGTCTTTTCGTTCAAGCTCTGAAACAACTTGGCGCAACACATACGTTACGTAATCCGAAACACTTGTAAACCCGCTTCCCTCCAACCGTTTTTCAATGTTCTCATAGAGCTTTCGAGGAATCGAAACCGTTGTATGTTTTCTCCCCAACATAACACTGTGTTTTAATTAAACTGCATTAATAAGCATTACGCCTCTGAGCTGGAGTACTGACGAAATACTTTTATTATACTGCCCGTTAAAGTAGTGCGTTATGCGTGGGAGAACCGTTATTTTTGGCATTGATGGCGTACCCTATGAACTCATGCAAGATTTATCAGATAGAGGAGTCATGCCTCACTTCAAAAAATTACGGGAACAAGGCACCTTCAAAAAATTGCGCTCAAGCATTCCTGACATTTCTTCTATTGCATGGAGTTCAATGATTACGGGGAAAAATGCAGGCGAGCACAACGTGTACGGTTTTATTGACTTAATTGAAGGAACCTACACCATGCGTTTTCCCAATTTTAAAAGCGTCATGCAACCTGCATTTTGGCAAGAAGATGATAAAAAGTACGTGATTTTGAACGTTCCCTCAACATATCCTGCAAAAGAAATCAATGGCCTGCATGTATCTGGATTTGTTGCAATTGATATGGATAAAGCAGTCTATCCCGCAGACTATTTGCAAACACTCAACAATATAGACTACCGAATTGATGTTGACTCAATGCTTGGGCACGAAGCGCAGGAATTATTTATCAAAGATTTGTTCTACACGCTTGAAAAACGAAAAGCACTACTCGATAAAACGTGGACAGAATTTGAGTGGGATACGTTCATGTATGTGGTCACCGGCAGTGACCGGCTCGGCCATTTCTTATGGGAAGCATACCACAACGCAGAACACAAGCACCACCAAGATTTTTTAAATTTTTTCAAAAAAGTAGACGAACAAATTGGTGACGTGGTCTCGCGCATGCATGAAGATGATAAACTCCTCATGCTCTCAGACCATGGTATGGAACAGGTTAAAACAAACGTGTTCGTGAATGCATTCCTGCGAGAAAAAGGATTTTTGAACGCGGATTATGACCTGCGCGCAGGCTACAATAATATCAAAGAAGGAACCAAGGCATTCTGTCTTGACCCAGGACGAATTTATCTGAATCGAAAAGGAAAATATCCAAAAGGTGAAGTACTTCTTGAAGAAGAAGCAGAAATTATTACTGAATTAATCAAAGCGTTTGAATCGCTTGAATGGAACGCTCAAAAGGTCGTTGCAAAAATCTACAAACGAGATGACATCTATCATGGTCCCTACACGAAAAACGCGCCAGACCTTGTGATTGAGGGAGCGTCAGGTTTTAACATGCGAGGAAACATCATCAAAAAAGAAATCTTTGCAGACGAAATTTTCACGGGCAAACACACCCTCGAAAACGCGTTCATCTATGTTAACACAAAACAACCAAACATCATCCCAGAAAATCCCACCATTGAAGACGTGGTGGACATTATGAAAAAACTCCAACACGTGAATGAACAATGAACTGCAAAAACGGAAACAAAACCTGCTGGAACTGTCCTGCCGCCGTATTCAAAGGAAATGTTGACTTTCGCGCGTGCGGACAATCAAAAGAAGACATCAAATCAAAACAAGGCGACAAAGGCCAAATTATGATTGAATGCTCACGACGACCTGAACTTGGCTACTTTGAACCAAACTTGACATTTGAACAATGCAACCAATGGGAAGAAAGCGAATACGGCTACAAACTAAAAGACATGCGCGTCATGATTCTTGGCATGGATGGCTACCTTGGCTGGAGTCTTGCCCTCAAACTCGCACGACTCGGCTACAAAGTATCAGGGTTTGACAATTACTGGAGACGACGTTGCGTTGCAGAAAAAAATTCGCACTCAATCACGCCAATCCTCCCCATGCAAGAGCGCTTGCAAGCAGCAAAAGAAGTATTTGATGTTGACATCGCCTTTGCAGAAATTGATATTCGCGAGCGAGACAAACTCAAAAACTTTCTTAAAGAACACAAACCAGAAGTAATTATCCATTATGCAGAATGCCCAAGCGCACCCTACAGCATGGTAAACGCTGAGCACGCGATAAACGTACAAGACAATAACGTACTTGGCACACTCGGGCTACTCTTCTTAATTAAAGAACTTGTTCCAGAATCAACACTCATAAAACTTGGAACTATGGGCGAGTACGGAGCCCCCCTCACGGGCAGGCCAATTTTTGAGGGGCTCTTTCCTGCAGATGCTACAATTGAGTGGAAAGGGCAAACGTGGAGTCTTGGCGGGGAGATGACACCACGAGACCCCGTAAGCTTTTATCACGTTTCAAAAGTGCAAGACACGTTCAACGTATATGAAGCATGCAAGTACTGGTGGTTGCGCTCATATGATATCATGCAGGGCGTGATTTATGGCGTGCACACAAACGAAATCAGTAAAGATAAACGATTACTTACCCGTTTTGATGCTGATGAATGGTTTGGCACGGTAATAAACCGTTTTGTTGCTCAAGCAATTCTTGGTATTCCCCTCACTATATATGGAAGCGGCGAACAAATACGCGGATTCATCGCGTTAGAAGACGCCATGCAGTGCATGGTGCGCCTCATCAATTCACCGCCAGAACCCGGACAATATGATGTAGTCAATCAAGTGTCTGGACTCTACAAAGTACGAGAACTTGCAGATACCGTAGCAAAGGTTGGCAAAGAATTTGGCTATACTGTTCGTATACAACGAATCGAAAATCCGCGAGTGGAAGCTGACAATCATCCCCTTGAAGTAGTGTCAACAAAACTTCCAAACACGTTTGGATTCAAGACGCAAACTACGCTTGAGCAGGAAGTGCGACACATGTTTGAAATTCTCACACAACCCGAATCTCTTGAACGCCTTGAAGCAATGAAACATGCAATCATCCCTGAAACACGCTGGGATGGGACTAAGAAAAAATCAGAAACGCTTGAACTCTACAATAACACAGTCAACACTAAAACAAGCAGATTCGAACCAAAGCTTCATGAAACATGACAAAAGAAATCAGCGATAAAACATTTAAACAAGAGGTTCTAGAGAAAACGCTTCCTGTTATTGTCAAGTTTTGGGCAAGCTGGTGTCCGCCATGCAAGGTAATGGAGCCCATGATAGAATCACTTGAAAAACAAATACGCGGACAAGCCATTATTGTGAACCTTAATGCTGACAAAAATCCTTTCACAACTGCCCACTACAACGTAAAAGGGTTGCCAACACTTATCTTTTTCAAAAACGGTGAAGAAAAAGCACGACTCATTGGCGCACAAGGACCACAAACTATACTAAACACACTTGAAACAATATAACCATGAACATCTTGATTACCGGCGGACTGGGATTTATTGGTAGCAACTTCACCGAATACGTGCTCAAAAACACAGACTGGACAGTGCGAATTTTTGACAATTCAACTGACACCGCTTTGCTTGAAAAAAATGAAGACACCGACAACAACAGGGTTACAATCATAGAGGGAGACATTAAAAACAAACAACAAATCGAAAACGCAGTTGAAGGATGCGACTTTGTTGTGCACCTCGCAGCACAAGTAGGCGTAATAGAATCAATAGAAGACCCTCTTTTTGATGCACACACCAACGTGATAGGAACCATTAACATGCTTAACGCATGCAAAAAATATGCCGTCAAACGTGTCGTGCTTGCCTCATCAGCCGCACCGCTTGGCGAACAAGAACCTCCCGTTCATGAACAAAAAGTGCCAAGACCACTCAGCCCTTATGGTGCGAGCAAACTTGCAAATGAAGCGTACGCAAGCGCGTTTGCAGGCTCATATGGACTTAGAACTATCGCATTACGATTCTCAAACGTGTATGGCCCAAAATCAACCAACAAAACAAGCGCTGTTTCAAAATTCATCAAACAAATCGTGGCAGGCGAACAAATCACCATATACGGAGATGGCAAGCAAACCCGCGACCTTATTCACACACACGACATCAGTACCGCAATTTACTTAGCGCTCACAAAAGAACTCAAAAACGCGTTCTCCCTTTTCCAGCTTGGAACAGGAAAAGAAACAAGTGTGAACACGCTTTTCTCGCTTATAGAAGAATCCTGCAAAAAACACGGAATCAGCGTAAAACCGCCTGTGCACGAGCCAGCGCGTGCAGGCGAGATTCTGCGCAATTATTCTGATATTTCTCTTGCAAGAAAAGAGCTTGGTTTTGAGCCGGATGTTAGTATTGAACAAGGCATTGACAGGACCGTTACCTGGTTTGTTCAAACAGCTACATGATTATTAAGCATTAAAAAAACAAGGCTTAGAAAAATAAAAACCATGTCAAGGGTGAGTTCTTCAAAACTTATGGGATACAGCCAGTGCCCTACTTTTACCAAACGCTCATGCGCCTTTCTAAAATAGGTGTGGTCAAACAACCAGTGAGAAAGAGCCGCACAAAATACAATAACACCAGATACTGGTGAAAAAATCATGATAAAAGAGGAAACCACCATAAAAAAGAGAATGCCATACTTGCGATGCAAAAAGCTTCGTTCAAAACCCAAATGCTCAAACGCAGTATTCCACGCTTTTTGCACGCTTAATTCTCCTTTCACACGCCAAAAATTAATCACGTGGTCAAGGTCGATGATTGCTGCAACAAAACCTGCAAGCAAAAAATGCCACCATGCGAGCGGTAAAAAAAGATTGATAACTGCAGCTACACAAAAACCAATCAACACGTGCGTTCGAGGCATCATCATTTCACGTAAAGCGCGTCTATTTGTTTTGCAAGAGAATAATCCTTTTCGGTTACTCTCTTCTTGGCATGCGTAACTAACATAATACGCACCGTATTATATGAATAAATCAACACATCAGGATGATGATTTGCCTGCTCTGCTAGCAACCCAATATGATTAACAAAACCAACTGCAGACATAAAATCCTCAAAAGAAAACTCTTTTACCAACTGCCCATTCTCAAGCTTCCATGCCATACCACACATGATAGGAACGCGTGTTTATTAAAAGCTGCGCTTACCCAGCTCCGCCTCCACCACCGCCAGCGCCGCCACCAAAACCCCCGCCGCCACCAAAACCGCCAGCGCCACCCGAACTCTTGGGCGAACCAGCAGCATACGCGCTATTAAAACCAATATAAAACGCAGGATACCACAAAACAGGCCCAAGCGAACTTCTCTCAAAATCAGGCATAAACAATTCCATTGCCTTAATCACGTTCTGCGCTTCGCCAAGGGCAATACCATACACCAAATATTGTTCCCAGAGCACAACTGATTGAGGAGGGTGTTCTTTTATCAAGCTAAAATCTGACAAGAACTTCTTAAAATTATTCCACTTATAATAAAACAAGGCACCCTCAACAGTTCTGCGCCCCACAACCGCCATAGGCACGACAAGCGTGAGTGCGCTTATCACCACAGAAAAAAGGGTTGCCCACCCAATACTAATTGCAGGATACGAATACGCGCTACTTGACACAAGCACAAAAAACATAAGCGCGACAAAGATGGTAACAAGACTTGTGCCAAGAACAACGTGCACCCCTGTTGCGTCAAATAATTGTTTTTTTGAGAAGCGAGAACTCACCAAGTATTTCCATTCTTTAAACACGCGGTCAAAAGCACGCCAATTTGTTTGATTCTGTATGTGGCCTTGAAACTCGCTCCACAACAATTCATTGCCTTGAGCCACGCTTTTCACGTATTCAAGAACCAACTCTTCAAAATCGCGCAACGGTTTTTTTGCGTGCACAAAGGTAAGTTTGAAATCCTTTTCAACCTTTTTTCCAAAAAGACCCGCTTTCTTGTGTGACACGCGTGTGAGTTTGACAAAACCTTTTGTAACAAGGTCAAAAAGGGTTGCTAAAAACCCGTCAAGCGTAGGTTCACTACTCCTGCCAAGGCTTGCAAGAAACATCGCATTCACTTCAGCAGGCGCGTGCTCAGTTGGGGGTTCACGCTCGTACACGCCAAAATACTCAACGTCAGGCTCGCGACCAAATTTGAGATACACGAGCGCAAACACGAAAAGAGGGAGCAAAATCAAAAGAGGCATGAGTTGGAAAACATAAAACACGAGCGCGTTTTGTGTGTTATGAGTGTTTTGCTGTGCAAGAATTTTTTCCTCTCCAAGACCCGGCATGCGCTGTGCAACATTAGGTTTGGTGAACGCTGCACCGGGCATAAGAGCGCGAAACTCAAGCCACTGCCCTTTTGGCAAATCCTTTGCGGTAATGGTGTACATGCTTTGTGAAGACGCGTAGCGCGCATTCACGCCATAATAGGGTTGAAGCCAGAAGTTACTAACAGGCGTCGAGAAATTAATTGTGGCATACACGTTTTCAAGTGCTTCCCACTCGCGACCCCACACCTGAAAATGAATGTCTGCTACATCATCATACACGTACACCGCACCATTAAGCACGTAGTCAAAACTGACAACCTGTTTTTGATTACATACAGGATTTGTGAACGTGATTTTTCCCGTAGCCTGCGCTGATGAACCACCAATCAACACGGTGTTTGGTATGTTGGCGCTTGGCGCAAAGTTTGTAACACGCTGACCTTGCGCAAGCGGGATGGTACGGTACGCAAACGTGTAGCACCCCGTAAAATCAAACATGATGTCTTCATGAACCGCAATAGAACCGTTTTGGAGCACGTTCACCGTCACGTTTGCGTCAGAAAGCGCGTAATGCTTTTGTGAAAATGAGGAAATGACAAGAGTCGGATGAAAAACTGCAAGCAAAAAAAGAAAAACGCCTAGTGAAAATATAAAAAAAACAAAAACGCGTTCAAATGTGTTGCTTTGAATAATGCGTGCCATGCCTTTTTAAAATGATACTTTTGGCGCACCCTTCTCAGCTTCAGGCAGGTTGAACACGTCTTTTTGCGCAAACCCAAATAGTTTTGCAAACATGTTTGATGGAAACATTTGCACTTTATTGTTGTACATAAGCACTGTGTCGTTGTAGAACTGTCTTGCATACGCGAGTTTATCCTCAGTTTCTGCAAGTTGTGCTTGCAAGCTCACAAAATTCTCATTTGCACGAAGCTTTGGATAATTCTCTGCAACCGCAAACAACGTCTTAAGCGCAGAGGTTAACATATTATTTGCACTCAACTTATCCTCAGTTGATTGTGCAGACATCATGCTTGCACGCGCTTTTGTGACATTTTCAAACACACTTTTTTCATGCTTTGCATACCCCTTAACGGTCTCAACCAGATTTGGAATAAGGTCTGCTCGACGCTTGAGCTGCACGTTTATTTGACCAAGTGAATTCTCAACACGATTTTTGAGCACGACAAGTGAATTGTACACGCTCCACGCCACAATGACAAGGAGCACAATTAACCCAATGGCAATAGCGCCAATCCACTCTAACATACTATCACACAAGACCGAACACACTTAAAACCATTATGTTTTTCAAAAAAAGAATTATATAAAACGGGTATATATCTTCGTGGTAAATTGTATAACTATCTCTGCATACTCTTTATCGAACTGTTTGCCATAATACAAAATACCATTTCTAAAATAGCGCAATTTATTCAAGAGGCGAACTTCTGTTTCAGAAAACTTAAGTTTTCTCGAAAAGGCAACTTCCGCTTCATGAGCGCCATGCCCTACACTTGAAAACCCTTGTTCATACATCTTTGCTCGTATTAAAAACATAATAATATTATAACAGTATTCAACATAATCATTTGCATTCGTATCATCTATGCCAAGTCTATCTACCATGTTCTGTAAAATGAAGAATTTTCGCTTCGCTTCTGACAACATACTTCGTGCTCGCTCTACATCGTTACTTCCTTTTTTTATAACCCCCTCTTCAAGAAATTCTTCAAAAGACTTTACTATTCTCATAACTCAACACCCCCCTCTAAAACAATGCCATTAAGAAGATTATTTTTAAGATGTTTGTGTATAGATTTCCAAGAATCATAAAAATTAATGTTTATCATCTTGTGTAATTCTTTTTCGTATGCCGCAACATTAAGGTATTTTTCTTTTCTTCCAATCACTGCAATGTCAATGTCTGATCCTTTTGTATCTTCTCCTCTTGCATAACTACCAAAGAGAATAATCGTTGCACCTGCAAGTTTTTCCTCAAGAAAATCAGATAAACCAGAAACATAGACCAATCTAAGATTTTCAACACGTTTAAGTTGAATCGCTCGTGGATAGTTTATATTAAAAGACACGAAATGTGCAGTTCTAGTCTTTTCTCGCTTCGCGAGATTCTCATCTAAAAGCCGATGTACTGCTTTAGAAACAGCAGTAGGAGAAACGGATAATAAACCAGCTAGTTCTCGCTGACTTAATTTTTCTCCCGCCCGCTTGCACAACAAAGAAAATAATGCTGTTTCAAGTCGTGTAAACTCTTGTTTATACTTATCCATTTTAGTTTAAATGTGTCTATTTTAGTTTATATATGTTTTGATAGACAACCACTCAAAAAAAGAGAATTTTAAAAACTATGAGCAGGTGATAAAACACTATAAAAATCTGGACTGAAATTGGTTACGTTGCATACTACACTCAAAATCTCAGAAAGGACAAACAATTATTCAAACAAAAAAAATTATAGACTCACAAATAAAAGCAAGCAGGGCGCTATGTAACAAACGCGTTACGCATAAAAATTATAAACCACAAGCACGAAACTATTTGCACTCAATCAATCTCGTATAACCACCCCACCATTTAACAAAAAAAAAGCAAAAACTATTTATAATGTTCGTATATACGAACAAAGTAATGACTACTGAGACGCGTGAAGACTACATTCGCGCCATCTGGAAACTCAAAGAAAAAAACGGCGCGGTCAAATCAAAAGACGTGGCAGAAATGACGGGTCTTGCAAAATCAACGATTTCTGAGCGCCTGCGCGGCCTCAAAGATGAGGGGCTTGTCACTTTCAAACCCTACACCGACATAACACTCACCAAAAAAGGAGAAGCGCTTGCAGCAGAGCTCACGTACAAGCACAGGCTCATTGAAGTTTTTTTACACAAAACACTGGGCATGCCCATCAACAAGATTCATGACGAAGCAAACCGGCTTGAACACGCGTTTTCTGACGAGTCAATCACGCATCTTGCGCGCTTTCTTGGCAACCCAAAAAAAGACCCGCACGGCAGCCCCCTACGAGGCAAAAAACCATGAACAAGCTCATCATCGCTCTGTTTGGGCTCCTGCTTTTGGGCGGGTGCACCGCGCAAACTACGACTGATGACGCGCGCATACGCGTCGTGACCACGATTGGCATGATTACTGACATCGTCCAAAACGTGGGCGGCGACTACGTACGCGTGACGGGTCTTATGGGTCCTGGCGTTGACCCGCACCTCTACAAAACAAGTGAAGGAGACGTGCGCGCCATGAGCAGCACAGACATCATCTTCTACAACGGACTGCATCTGGAATCAAAAATGGGCGACGTGATTGAAGGCATGGAACAGCTCACGCACGTTGTTGCCGTTACTGACTACCTTAACAAAAGTGAACTGCTTGATTTTCCCGCGTTTCCCGGACAATACGACCCGCACGTCTGGTTTAACGTGAAATACTGGATGAACGCAACACAAAAAGTCCGCGATGAACTCATCAGATACGACCCTGCACACGCGCAGTACTACAAAGACAACGCACAAACCTATCAGGCAGGTCTTGAAGCGCTTGACGCGTACGTGACTGCCCAGATTCAGCGTGTACCCGAACAACAGCGCGTACTCATCACAGCCCATGACGCGTTTAGTTATTTTGGGCGCGAATACGGCCTTGACGTGCGCGGACTCCAAGGCATCAGCACTGAAGCTCAGGCAGGCACAGGCGACGTGCAAGAACTTGTTGACTTCATTGTTTTGCAAAAAATAAAAGCCATCTTCATTGAATCATCTGTTCCTGAACGAAACATAAAAGCAGTGGAAGAAGCAGTTGAGGCAAAAGGCTGGAACGTGTCAATTGGCGGCGAACTCTTCTCTGACGCCATGGGTGACGCGGGCACGTTTGAAGGCACGTACATAGGCATGGTCACGCACAACGTGGATACCATCGTGGGCGCACTCTCGTGATTAGTATGAAAAAAGAATTAGCACTCAGCGTAGACGACTTAACCGTTGCGTACAACGAAAAACCAGTACTTTGGGACATTGACGCGCACGTGCCTCAAGGCGTGCTGCTTGCCATTGTCGGACCAAACGGGGCGGGAAAAACAACGTTTATCAAAAGCGTGCTTGGACTTATTAAACCCGCAGCGGGCACGGTCACGTTTTTTGCCAAACCCTACCAGGCAAAACGAAAAAAAATAGCGTACGTGCCTCAGCGAACCAGCGTTGACTGGGATTTTCCCGCAACCGTGCTTGACGTGGTGCTTATGGGAACGTACGGCCAGCTTGGCTGGATTCGCCGTGCTGGAAAAAAACAAAAACAACACGCATATCAAAGCCTTGAGCGCGTTGGCATGAGTAAATTTGCAGACCGCCACATCAGCCAACTCTCAGGCGGCCAACAACAACGCGTCTTTCTTGCGCGCGCACTTGTTCAAGACGCTGACGTGTATCTCATGGACGAACCCTTTGCAGGCGTTGACACAACCACTGAACAAGCAATTCTCGCACTCTTGCAAAACCTGCGAAAAAAAGGAAAAACCGTGATTGTTGTGCACCACGACTTGCAGACCGTGAAAAAATATTTCGACTGGGTCATGCTTCTTAACGTGCGAAAAATCGGTTTTGGACCAGTTGAAAGCGTGATGACAAACGAGAACTTGAAAAAAACGTACGGGGGCACGGCTGCATTTCTAGAAAACGAGTGAAACCACACCATGCTTGAACTCTTGTACAACCTTTTTTTTGATTACACACTTCGAAATGTGGCGCTTGGCTCTGCCACTATTGGGGTGCTCTCAGGCGTGCTTGGTAGCTTTGCTGTGCTTCGAAAAAAAAGCCTGCTTGGAGACGCAATCTCGCACGCAGCCCTTCCTGGCATTGCACTCGCATTTCTTTTTACCCTTAGCAAAAATTCGCTTGTACTCCTTTTTGGCGCCATGCTCGCCGGTCTTGCAGGCGCAAGCATCGTGCTTATCGTGCACAAAAACAGCAAGATAAGTGAAGACGCCGCGCTTGGCATTGTCCTCTCCTCATTTTTTGGGCTGGGTATTTTTCTTCTCACCATTATACAACGCATTGCAAGCGCAAAAAAAGCAGGTCTTGAAACCTTCCTGTTTGGCAACGCATCAACCATGCTTGCAAGCGACGTGTACACCCTGCTCTTTTTTGCAGGCCTCGCGCTCGCGCTGACCGCGCTTTTTTGGAAAGAGTTCAAGCTCGTTTCCTTTGATTACGCGTACGCTAAAACCCTGGGGTTTCACACTCTTGGCATTGAAGCGCTCATTACTGCGCTTATCGTGCTTGCTATTGTGATTGGACTCCAAACTGTTGGCGTCGTGCTTATGAGCGCGTTTATTATTGCGCCTGCAGTTGCAGCACGCCAATGGACTAAAACCCTCTTTGGCATGGTCACACTCTCAGCACTGTTTGGCGCCGTCTCAGGCGTGAGTGGCGCCATGATAAGCAGCGCTCAGCGAAACGTGCCAACAGGACCCGTTATCGTAATTGTCATGAGTTGCATTGTCTTTTTTTCCCTGCTCTTTTCTCCAACACGCGGCATTGTAAGCGAAAAAATCAAAGACGCAAAAAAACGAAAAAACCTTGACGTCAAAGGCGTGCTCATAGACGTGTTCTTACTCTCACACAATCACGCGAAACGAACCCACCCTCACCACGTGAGCGCGATTCAGGCAGTGTCGCACGCGTCAGCAAAAAACAGTCTTGACGTGCTTGAACAACTCGGGCTTGTAACACAAGACGCGCACGAGTATTGGCGCCTTACTCCTGCTGGCGTGCTGGAAGCAGAAAAAATACTGCAAAAAAAAGGAGGTGGTCCCTCACATGTTAGTGCAAGCTGAAATCATCCTGCTTGCAAGCGTAGTCGCAAGCGCGTGCGCCATTCCCGGTGTGTTCTTGGTATTGCGAAAAATGAGCTTACTAAGCGACGCAATAGGCCATTCTATTCTTTTAGGAATCGTGCTCGGGTTTTTTATCTCACGCACCCTCAACTCACCGCTCCTCATTATAGGCGCAGCACTCATGGGCGTGTTCTCTGTTTTTTTAACCCAAAAAATCAAGAACACCGGCAGAGTTAAAGAAGACGCTTCAATTGGACTGGTGTTTCCCTTTCTCTTCTCGCTTGGCGTTATTCTTATCACGCGATTTGCAAGCAGAGTGCACATTGACACTGACGCAGTCCTGCTTGGAGAAATTGGGCTTGCACCATTCAACCGGCTCGTGCTTGGAGGCATTGACCTTGGACCCGTTTCATTATGGATTATGAGCACAGTACTCGCGCTCAACGTGCTCTATGTTATCACATTCTACAAAGAGCTCAAGCTTGTAAGTTTTGACCAGGGACTTGCAAAAAGCCTTGGCTTCTCAACAGGATTTATCCATTACAGTCTTATGACTTTAGTAAGCATCACCACAGTAAGCGCGTTTGACTCAGTTGGCGCCGTGCTCGTTGTTGCCCTTATCATCGCGCCAGCTGCGAGCGCCTACCTTCTTGTTAATAGTGTGTCATCAATGCTTTTTTTGAGCGCGGTTTTTGGTGTGCTCTCAGCAGTCACGGGCTACGCGCTTGCAAGCATGTTTAACGCATCTATCGCAGGCGCTATCGCAGTCATGACGGGCGTGTTCTTTTTGTGCGCATTTCTTTTCTCACCCCGCCACGGTGCGTTTTTCAGGCTTGCAAAGAAACGGGGGCAGAAAAAACTGTTTTCACTCCACATGCTGCTTGTGCACTTGCTTGACCATGAAAAAACACGTGATGAACCAGTGGAGAACACGATTGCAAACGCAGTAGAGCACATGAAATGGGCGCCTGCTTTTTCGCGCGAACTCGTCTTGCTTGGCACAAAAAAAGACTGGCTCTACGAAAAAAAACAGCGCCTCTACCTCACCTCCACGGGCAGAAGCGTTGCAAAACAGGTCATGCAAACGACAAGAATGGAGTATTAAGCAATAAACTGCATGCCCTTAAACAAAATAAGCGGAGCAATAAATGCTGATTTTTGAATTGGCTCACTGCCGATTGCGTTGATTTTCTTGATTGTATCAAACACGTTTCCGCTTATCATGCCTGACGAAATCGCGTGCGTTACCTCACCATTCTCAATTGCATACGCTTTTGCAAGCTCATTGCTAAAATCGCCTGACACGGGATTGCTCATGTGCGCGCCAGACACGCTTGACACGAGCACGCCTTTTTTAATTCCTGAAATAATATCGCTGCGCGATGCTGTTCCTCGCGCGATTACCACATTTGATGCACCAATTGCAGGACGAGCAGTAAGTGATGAACAATTGCCTGTTGATTTTCTCTTTGCCAGATTTGCAGTGTAATAATCGTAGAGTCCTGACTTGAGCACGCCTTTTTCAATAAGCACCGTCTTTTTTGCGCCAACACCTTCACTGTCAGACTCGTACGAGCCAAGACCATACTCAATTGTGGCATCATCAACAATGGAGAGTTTTGGTGACGCAACTTTTTCGCCAATCTTATGCGAAAAAAACGAATCTCCTTTGTGCAGAGCATACCCGTTGAGCGCTGAAACAAGGGTTTCACCAATCACATCCTGCAACGCCTCATGCTCCAAAACAACCGGGTACGTGCCGGTTTGGATTGGCTTTGGGTTTTGACTCTTGAGACATTCATCAATTGCTTCTTTTGCCACTTTTCCCGGGTTTGGTTGTTTTACAAACATATGACCTGACGAGCCAGTAATGTTGTTTTTGATAACATCCAGGCTCATTGAAACACCTGCACGTATGTGCGAGTTTGACACGCCATTTGAATTTGCAACCAAGACCCGATGATGGCCTGTGCCCAGCCAAAGACCATGCATGCTCACCTTTGCGTGTTTTACCATATCAAGCATGAGTTTTGCGTGCGCACCCAAATCCTCAACACTCATATCAAGGAGCGCAGGCTCAAAGAGCTTGACTGACGCTTTTGTGTCCTCAACAGGCAACCCCTTGAAGTGCCGGTCTTTTTCTGAGATGCGCGCAAGCTTTGTTGCCTGTTTGAGCGTTTCCTCCCACGTATCAGTGCGCGACGTGGTTGCAACACCAGTTCTGCCATCAGGAAGCGTGACGCGAATAATCATGCGCTTTGAGTGCGAAAAATGAGGATAGAGAAGTTTATCTTTTTCATATACAAGCGACGTTTGCGTGCTCTCAGTAATACCCAGTTCTATATTATTGCGTTTATCACGTTTAATGATTTTATTACTCAGCTCTTCCACCAACAACCACCTTACTAATACGCATGTGCGGCGCAAACTCGCCAACAGGCACGCTTTGACCTGCTTTTCCGCAAAAACCTCCTTCTGAGAGCACACTCTTTTTGCCAATACCATCAATAAGTTGCAGAGTTTTGAGAATGTTTCCTGTCAAACTCACATCGCGAAGCGGTGTCGTTATCTCGCCATCCTTGATGAGCCATGCTTCTTGCGCGCCAAACACGAATTTTCCCTCAGTGGGAATGACTTGGCCGCCACTTGAACCTGCCGCGTACACTCCCTCTTTTATGTCACGTATGAGTTCGTCTTTTGTGAACGTTCCCGGTCTAAGAATAGACGTGCTCATGCGAGGAATGGGAAAATGATAGACTGACTGGCTTCTGCCATTACCGGTTGGCTCTGCTTTCATTTTTGATGCGGTATCAAGTGAGTGCAAATAACCCGTGAGCACGCCATCCTTGATAAGCGGAGTCGTGGTTTTTTTCACCCCCTCACTATCATACTGGTACGAGCCAAAACTATGCTGGACCAGGCCGTCGCTAAAACTCACCAAAGGGCTTGCAACCGCTTTGCCCATCATGCCTTTCATCACTGACGCACCCTCCAAAATTGCATCAGCCTCGCAGGCGTGGCCTACTGCTTCATGAAAAAACACGCCAGAAAGTGCGCCATCACACACAAGCGGAAGCGTTTTTGCCGGCGCGTGTTTTGCATGCAATAAGCGAAGCGCCATAGCAACCGTATCTTGGGCAAGACCAACAATGCCCTTGTCATAAAACACTTCCAAACCCCCCGTGCGCGCATCACCTTTGTGCGCGCGCTGCATAACATCTCCTTCGCGCGCAAGCGCGCTTACGCTATACATGGTTTTGTAATCAGTCTCAAAGAGCATACTTCCTTCACTGTCATAAAACTCGTTTTTTGATTTCACACTTGCAAGCGTTGCAAACACGCGTCTGACGCGTTTGTCAACACCTTTTGTTGTTTTTGAAAGTAAGAGTACGCGTTTGAGTTGCTTTTCAAGGTCTTCGCCAAACGGGTTTTTCTCAGGAGTAACGGTTACGCTGTCTTTAACGCGCTGTTTTTTAATATGCACGTTTGCGCCGCGAACGCGGCCAAGCTTGAGTGCTTCACGAAACGCGTCTTGAAGGTTTTTCGTGTTTTGGGATGATACCATAACCCATGAGCCCTTATACACGCCGCGAACCCACAATGCTTTTGCATTATGTGCACCAAGCGATTTTACGGACTGGTCTTCAACTGCAAGGTTTTGCGCAATTGAATCAGAAATAAGCATATCCCAATAATCAAACTCGTTTGCAATGCGTGGAATCTTCATCAAAACAATACTATGGTTCAAACGTTATTAAGGTTTACTTCACCACGCTGCTAATCTTCTTGCTCACATCCTGACTGTTTTTTAGCGCGTGCTTAACCACTTCAGAAATAGTCTTAACCGGAATAATTCTTATGCCCTGCAATTCCTTTTTTGAGAGCACCACATCTTTTTCGTTCATAGCAGGAATAATCACCGTTTTGTATCCTGCGCGCACTGCTGCTTCTATTTTTTCGTTCACGCCGCCAACAGGCATGACCTCACCAGAAATTGACAAGCTGCCGGTCATTGCTATTTCCTGTTTGACTGGCAATTTTTCAAGAGAAGAAATAATCGCGGTTGCAATGCTAATTGACGCGCTATCGCCTTCAACACCCTCATACGTTTGCAAGAACTGGATGTGAATATCATAATTCTCAATATTTTTTGACGAGTACTGTTTGATGACTGCGCTCACGTTTTGCACTGCCTCTTTTGCAATATCTCCAAGCCGTCCGGTTGCAATAATTTGTGACTCGCTCTTGCCAAACGAGCGGGCAACAACCGCTTCAATAGGCAGCACGATTCCTGAATGCGTTTCAGCACTGCCCAACACGGCAAGACCATTCACGCGGCCAACTTCTGCACCCTTGTTTCGAAGGATTTGATAGTCTTTCTTTTCAGTGGTGAATTTCTCAGTCATTTGCTGTTCAAGAGAACGCGCATACGTTTTTGCAGAGGTCACATCTTCTGGCTGTACATGTGTATGCTTTTTTTCGCGCGCAATATCACCTGCAACACGGATAAGACCGCCAAGGTCGCGAAGTTTGAGCGTGAGATGTCCTTTTCTTCCTGCACGGCGTCGTGATTCATTAACAATTTCAAGCACAGCATCACGCGTGAAATGAGGAATTTTTGTGTCCTTAACTACTTCCTGAGCTACAAATCTAGCGAGGTATTCGCGGTTTTCTGGCGTGTCTGGCATCGTGTCATTCATGAATACTTCATATCCATATCCGCGGATACGCGAGCGAAGCGCAGGATGCATTTTCTGCGTGGTTTCAGCATTTCCTGCAGCAACAAGAATAAAATCGCAGGGAGCGGGCTCGGTTTGAATCATGGCGCCGCTTGAACGTTCGCTTCTTCCAGTGATTGTCATTCTCTTTTCCTGCATGGCAGTCAAGAGTTCAATTTGCGTTTTTGGGCTCATAGTTGCGATTTCATCAACAAACAAGACGCCCTTGTTTGCTTTGTGAATCGCGCCTGCAACCACTAACTCGTGGGCGGGCGTACCAAGACCGCCAGAATTAGTGGCTAACACGTCGCTTGCGATAACATTACCCGATTCAGTAGTAATATTATAGATATGCTCATCAACATCAATTTCACGAATTGATGTAATCTTATCCTCTTTCAAACTCATCTAGAATTGATAGGTCCGCTATCTTTAAAATAGTTTTTATACGATGTGCAGAAAGAATCATGCCACAAGAATAGTGTTTCCTACTCTTAAATCACGCGCAGCTACTTGTCCGTTATTTGTAAATATCTTATGTTCTGGGGTAACGGTTACTTTTTTCCCGCTCTCTGTTTTTATTTCAAACATTTTTCCACAATAGGGTCTCCTGTTTACTGCCACTACACCAACAGGTGCAACCATGTCCTCCTTAGCTCCAAGAATTGAATACTCTTTTTTTGGAAGGAAAACAGCCTCATAGCCTTCATCATTCCTTTCAACTGAATCTTTGTATTTTAATAAAATATCATCTACAAATTCCTTTATTTCAACAACCTTCTCTTCTTCTTTATCTCTTAAGGTTACATAATTAGAAGCCAAAAAACATTGAAACGGATCGTGCTTGACATCTCCTAAAAGCGCACCCTCATGACTGCCAGTTGCATCAACAAAGGGAGCCATTGCTTTTCCGGTGTTGTCTACCACGATTTTTGGCGCAAGCACTTGCACGCGCTGTTTTCGAAGCTGGTAGGATGCTAAATACACCATAAACACAATAAGAAGCGCAAGCGTGGTAATCGTGCTTGCAATGCGGTTTGCTGCTTGCAGCACATCACTCTCACCCCTGCTTAAAAAGTCAAAAACAAAACCAACAAGATTGATAACAAGAAGCATGCCAATCAGAATAAAGAGCGTTCTGTCGCGCCCGCTTGTCATGCTGCGCACTTGCTCTTTTATGCGCATTGTTCTTCCTTCACCTGCAGGAACCGTGGTGATAAGCGGGTGGTCTGTGTCTTTATCATTTGGAAGGCTGAGGATGTCAACAAGCTTTTCTTTTGACAATAATTCAGCAAGCGCTTGACCAAGCATTGACTTTCCGGTTCCCGGAGAACCAATAAGAAGGATATTTCTTCGCTGACGCGCTGCTTTTTGCACGATTTCAACTGCTTTTTCCTGACCAATAACTTGGTTAAGCGTTTGCTTGTCAACGCTAATCTCGCTTGTTGTTTTAAAGCCAAACTCTTTAGACACCATGCACTAGTGATAGATACCGTTCTATTTTATATATCGTTCGAAACTTCAAAGACCATCATCAACACTTTTGAGAATAATATCATCATCAATGCGAAGACCAAGCGCGGGAATAATAGACAAACTAATGAGCGCAACAAGCAACACCCCCGCGCCAAGACCAAACAATTCGCTTGCCAACCCCACAGGAATAATTATTAACACAAAAATAAAGCTGTTTACAATCGCGCTAAACGAACCAATAGTTGCGCGCGTCATTGACGGAACAAACCGGTTTTGGTAATCGGCAAACACCGCGCCAAAAAGCCCGCTTACAAACATGAACAGGTGCGCGTTTACCAAAAAGAACACAAGCGAGTCTGAAATGCCAAGAAGCCCAAGAGACGCAGCATACAATATCATCACAAGAATTGAGAAATATTTTGGTTTCAAAAACGTTTCAATAAAAGAACCCACCTTAACACCAACTCCCTGCATAATGGCAAGCGCGGCGTACACAAACCCAAACAAGAACAAATTTACGCCAAATCCCGCAAGATAAAACTGGATGTAGATAAGAATAACAAGGCTGATATTGCTAAGCACCGCAAGCGCGAGCATGAGAATCACATAGGGGCGAACATGCAGCATCAGCGTGATTGCATTAATGGTTTCCTTCCACACCGTTTTTGCTTTGATGCGCGCAGTTGATTCAGGCTCTTTGAATTTAAGAGCAACAAAAAGCGCGATAAGAGATATTACACTCATAAGCGCAAAATTGAGGCGATAATTGATTGACGCAATAAACGCGCCAAGAATAACTGCACTTCCAAGACCAATAAGACGAAAAAGCGCGTTGTTGCTAAACGCGAGTTTTGCAAAGCGCGTTCTGCGTTCCTCACGAAGCGAATCATACATAAGCGCGTCACCTGACCCGCTATAAAACGTGCTGCCAAACGCGGCTAGAGAGAGCACAAAAAGAAATGAGAAAAAAGAGTGGGAAAAAATAGTAAGAAACGAGGCAAGCCCAAAGAGCACGCACGCAACCACAATTGACTTTTTTCTTCCTGAAACATCAGCAAACACGCCGGTTGGAAGCTCGCTTAAAAGAATAACAAGAGGACCTATTGCCTGAAGAATAAAGATTTGTGCAACAGACAAACCATTATCCTGCAAGAACACGACAATTGTTGACGCAGCGAGATTTGCAAATAAAAAGAATGAAAGAATATAATTGAGCCCAATGTTTCTTCGATATGCACTCATTGCGTATCAAGTGAAAGGAGGGCAAAACACTAAAAGGTTTACTCAAAAGCGTCTTCAAATTCAACTGACGGCCGGTCACCAACACTGGGGACCGCTGCTTTTGAGATAATCATGATATCAGAGATTGCTCGAACCATTTGGTGCGGAACAATGACGCCACGAGCGCCGCGCAATACCTTGAAAATAGGGCTTTCAGGGGTTGCATTAATCTTCCATCCCAGTACTTTATTCTGCTGAACAATCGCGTCATCAACTTCTCCAAAGAACTCTCCAGCATCAGTGTAGACAGGAATGTTCCAGACGCTGCTTACAATTTTAGTTTGAATCAATTAACCGTCACCTACGCATATGATATCAGACCGCATTTAATTAAGTTTTCTCTTATCCTAATATACTATTAAGGGCGCTAGCTTGAAAAAAAGTCATTTGCCGTGTTTCTATCCCCTTCCTGCACGGTTTTAATAGGTTCAGGCTCTGATTTTTTAGGCTCAGCAGTTTTTTCTTCTTGTTTTGGCTGCTTGACTGCTTTTGGTTTTTTTGGAGATTTTTGCTTTTGTTCAGGCTCAGCCACGGGTTCAACGAGTTTTTGCTGGGTTTCTCCGGGTGTTTTAGTAAACGCTTGTTTGAGCTGTTTTTCTGTAACATTAAAATATTTAAAAAATTTGGGCGTGAGACGCAAAAGCTTTGTTTTACCATACTCTTCTGCCTGCACCAAGCCAAGAGCAATTAATTCATTTACGTGACTATAACTCTTGTTTCCGCGCGCCTTGATAATGTCTGACTGCGTGATTGGCGAGCGGTACGCAACAATAGCAAGCGTCTTGAGAAGCGTGCTTGAAAATTCTGCTTCCAAAAAATTCTTGATTTCAGGAACAAACTCATCTTCAACATTGAGTATGACCTGCTGGCTCGTGCTTGAAATTTTAAACGACGAGTTGGTTTGCACATACTTTTTTTGCAAACCAGACACTAACTCATCTAGTTGCTGGTCGTTTAATGACATAAAACGCTTTATTTTCTGGCGTGCGAGCGCTCCTTCGCTTGCAAAAAGCAATGCTTCTAAAAACCGTTGTTTTTTTTCTGACACGTCTCAAAATCCTCCCTCTCTGCTAATGCAAGACTGTAGTATGCGATGCGCGTTTAAAATCATTGTTGTTCATCGTTCTCGTTTAACTCTTCTTTGGCAAGGTCAGAATCATCAACAATCTCAACCATGATGTCGCCAAAACTTTTTTCTTGCAAAAGGTTCACCCGACCCCGGTTTGAGAGAATAATAAGCGGGATAAATGTCCAGATAATATCCTCACGCGACTGCGAGGGCGTGAGTTTTGAAAAGGGCAAGGTGCGCTTTTTTAACGTAGAAAAAAGGCTTCGCAAACGGTCAAACACAAGAGTCAATTTTTGGCTGATTTTCATTTCTTTAAACGTGTGCTCAAACTTTTTTCGCTCTTGAAGTGCGTGCATGCGCTCGTGGCGCGCTTCTTTTCTATTTTTTACGGTGAGTGCGGAATCAAGCGCGCCCATGAGCTCTTGGAGCGTGACTTTGCGCGTTTTTGGTAAGGGAATTCGTGGCTCCAAATCCCGCACTTCAAGGGTAATGTCTTCTAGCAGGGAAACATGTTCTTGTTGTTCTTGCTCGTTTTTGTCTTCTTTGAACGCAAAATGTTTGCTTTTCATGCGCAAAAGAATGGCAGCAATAAGAAGGATTTTTCCAGATAGCCTGAAATTGAGGTCTTTTAATTCTTTGATTTTTGCAAGGTACGCTTTTGTGAGTTTTGAAACGTCAATGTTCCACGGGTCAATGCCCTGCTCGCGCACAATATCAATAACCAAATTCTCCCACGTGAGTTCGTCATTGAGAATTTTTTGGTATAAATCTTCACGTTTTTGCTCTTGACCATTCTCACTCATAGATAACACACGTGCATGCGGGAAATAAAAAGAATGTGCTACTTAGTCCTACTTGTAGTTGTCGCACGCGTAGCCGTCTCCACTATTGAAGAGTTCAGTGATTTCTGTTGCATTCAAGGTTTTGTTAAACACCATGAACTCGTCAATCTATCCGCTTGAACAAACCGCAGCATCAATAGTCACTTTCTCTCCAGATACAAGAAACACATGACAGGGCGAGCCACCTGTTATGATTGTGTCATAACAATGATCAACATCAGTTGAGTTACCATCTTCGCTAATACTGAACGTGGTGGCACAATAGGGGAGACTCTTTGCATCATCAGTATTATTAATGAAATTGTCCATTGACAAACAATGCTGAGCACACTGATTACGGAGATTTACAATAGCGGGGCTTGTAACCGCTTCAGGTGAACTTGCAGTCGAAGATGATGGAAACAAAATATCATGCAATACAGGGTATAGAACAAACAGGGATACGGCAAAACTCAAACCTAACAATACTCCAACACCAAGCAAGAAATATTTGTTTGCGAGTAAGCGCCCCTTCACAAGTACTTACCATTCACACGTGATTATAAAATTTTCTCAACTAACTTGTGAAAACCGTTGCGGTAATGACAGAAAAAAGGAGCACAGAAATTGATAGAAGAAAAATGAACAGATACTTCTTCTGATTCACGCAAGCCCTCCACTAGGGTACGGGCAAAGCAAGTATATAAAATGATAAGGAAATCTTGGAAAAAAGAGACAACAGAAATCCTTCTGAAGGAAACTTTATATTGACAAACCCCAGTAGAGCTTTTACATGCGTAGTCAAATTCTTGAAAACAAATATTTTTTTTTAATATTAGGAATCCTTATTGGCATAATCATTTCAGCAACAGTAGCATTAGGTGTTTTTACAGTAACTGATCAACAAACAAAAACGGGCACAGGAGCAATTGCGCCTGTATCACCAGGTTCATCAGTAACAGCTTCAGCAGACATCGCATGTAAAACATTTGGAGGCGCTGGTTGTTCTAGCATATCAGAGTGTAACCTCCACAATGGTACTGCGCTTGGAATCGACCGAAATCTTTGCGGAAGCAACCAAGTCTGCTGCTCAAATTAGACTAATCTGAAAAATCAAATCGCGGCACTTCACTCCAATTAATTTTTTCTTCAACTACTATTTGTGTTAATGTTTGCGTGGAAGAATTATTGTACATTGCAAGTGTTTGATTTGTTTCATTTGTAGAATTAGTTGAGTTAGTGAGGTTCAATGCTGAACCAGTAAGCGCGAATAAAAACAAGACAGAGAATGATAGACTAAAAATGAACAAATACTTCTTCTCGTTCACGTAAAACTAACTTAAAAAAAAAGAGAGGTTGGCGAATACTTCGCCTAACCAAAATAACTTGCTTCCATTGGCTGCTTTGCCTTCAAGCTCTTGAGACGCTTAACAAAGTCCTCATAAAAATCTTTGACTTCATTACTAATTGACGGGTTCACATCTTTGAAAGCTTTGTCAAAATGCGCTCGAGATACAATCTTTGCATTCTTATCCTCACGCAAAGCAATCAACGCAGCCTCGCGCACGAGCGCATTAAGGTCAGCGCCGCTAAACCCTTCAGTCTTTTTTGCATACACTGCTAAATCAATATCCTTTGCAAGAGGAACCGCAGTGCTCTGCGTTTTCAAAATTTGCAAACGCGTCGCCTCATCAGGCACGCCCGTAAAAATCATCTTGTCAAAGCGACCAGGACGCAAAAGACCCGTATCAATCATATCTGGACGATTCGTTGCCGCAATCACGACCACGTCATGCAACTGCTCTAAACCATCCATCTCGGTTAAGAGCTGATTGACCATGCTCTCCTTAACCTTGGTGCCCATCTCAACGCCCCGACGCCCAGCAATGCTATCAAGTTCGTCAAAGAAAATAATAGCAGGAGCGACTTGACGCGCTTTTCTAAAGATTTCACGCAAACCCTTCTCTGACTCGCCAACCCACTTGCTCAAGAGTTCAGGACCCTTCACACTAATGAAATTTGCTTCACTCTCGTTTGCAACCGCCTTAGCAAGCATGGTCTTACCTGTTCCTGGAGGACCATAAAGCAAGATGCCGCTTGGCGGTTTGATGCCCAGGCTGGTAAATGAGTCAGGATATTTAAGCGGCCACTCAACGCTTTCTTTAAGCTCTTCTTTGACTTTTTCAAGACCGCCAATATCTTCCCACTTCACATTAGGCACTTCAATTAAGACCTCGCGCATAGCAGACGGCTGCACAAGCCGCAACGCGCCACGAAAATCTTCCATACTCACCACCAGTTTTTCAAGCATCTCAGACGGAATCTCATCTTCATCTTCAAAACCCGTCTGCTTAATGTCAGGAAGCAAACGTCTTAGCGTGAGCATTGCTGCTTCCTTGCACACTGCTTCAACATCGGCACCAACAAAACCATGCGTGGTTCTTGCCAAGAAATCAATATCAACATCATCCACGAGAGGCATGTTACGCGTGTGAATCTTGAAAATAAGGTCTCTGCCTTTTCGGTCAGGAACGCCAAACTCGATTTCGCGGTCAAACCTGCCGGGTCTGCGAAGCGCGGGGTCAATTGCGTTTTGCCGGTTTGTTGCCGCAATCACAATCACTTTACCCCTGCTTGAAAGCCCGTCCATTGATGCAAGAAGCTGGGCAACTACTCTGCGCTCAACCTCACCAGACACGTCCTCACGCTTTGGTGCGATACTGTCAATTTCGTCAATAAAAATAATAGTTGGCGCGTTCTCGCTTGCGTCCTCAAAGACTTTGCGCAGCTTCTTTTCAGCCTCACCAACCCACTTGCTCATGATTTCAGGACCGTTCAAGCTGATAAAATGCGCATTACTCTCATTTGCAACCGCTTTTGCAAGCAGCGTCTTACCTGTTCCTGGAGGACCATACAAAAGCACGCCTTTTGGCGCTTCAATACCTAAGCGCTGGAAGAGTTCAGGATGCTTGAGCGGAAGCTCAACCATTTCACGAATTTTAATAATCTCCTCATCCAAACCGCCAATATCCTCATACGTAACATCAGGCAGACTCTCTTCACGCATCTCAACAGACTCAGACTTTAAGATAAGTTCAGTTTGGTCAGTAATCAAAACCGCGTCACGCGGAGTTGAAGAAACAACCACAAACCGCATACCACTCATGCCAAATGGCGTTCCCGCCCTGTTTGAAAAATCATCTTCAAACATTCTAAAAATATCTTCAAACGGACTTCCAGAAAATGTTTTCTTTCGTGCACCCGTACCACCCAACGTAATAACATCTCCTTTCATCACTGGTCTGCCAATAAGCGTCCGCTTAATTGCTGTTGGCTGACCCATAATGCGCACGCTCACACCCTTTTGCGCAGGCGCAATAGTCACCCGCTTTGCAGGCTTTGCATCAGCAACACTTACCTGCACGTACTCGCCAAGAGACGTCCCCGCGTTTCTGCGCGAAAGACCATCCATACGAATAATGCCCAACCCCACATCAGCAGGATAGGCGCGTGTTGCAATAGCAACAGAAGTATCATGACCCTCAAGAAGCACAATGTCTCCGGGACGGGTACCAAGTTCTTTCATTGCATACGAATCAATACGAACAATTCCTTTGTCAATATCTTCTTGTGTTGCCTCCATTACTTTAAGACGAACACTTTTGCGTTTATTTTCTGAATCATTACTCATGGTATACCACCTGAATAGTTGTCACGATGACCTGGCGCGTTATAAACGGGCGCTTTGTGCGACCCTTCTGCTTGAAACCCACCAATCCAAAATCCTCAAGAATGCTCAAGTCCTGCCACACATTTTTCACATCGCGGTCCAAGGCTTCAGCGAGGTCTCGGATTGATGACGGCTTACAATGCGCGATTTCGCGCATTAACTCAACACGCTTGCGCGTGAGCGCTTCAAGCAACGCCAATTCATCAAACATACTTAGTGTTGGTATTGTACACCAACATATATAAGGATTGTGGTTTTACGCGCTTTGGGTAGGTTTATCTTTTTAAATTCCGACATACTCTAACGAATAGTGAGGCGGGAATGGTTCATATCAAGAAAATGACCTTCCAGGGGTTTAAGAGCTTTAACAAAAAGCTTGACGTTGAAATGCCCTACGGAATGGTGTGTATTGCAGGCGCAAATGGCAGCGGAAAATCTAACGTTTTTGACGCCATCGGGTTTGTGCTTGGCGAACTCTCAAGCAAAAGCCTGCGAACCGAAAACCTCTCAAGCCTCATCTACAACGGAGGTCATCAGGGAAAAGAAGCAAGCCGCGCAAAAGTTGAAATCATCTTTGACAATAGTGACAATAAAATCAGCGTTGATGAAAAAGAAGTGCGCGTAAGCAGAGAAGTCAACAAACAAGGTCAAGGAACGTATCGCATTAACGGCCAGCTTGCAACGCGCTCACGCATCCTTTCACTTCTAGATGAAGTCGGCATTGACGCGCGAGGATACGCAATTGTACAGCAGGGAAAAATCGCGCAACTCGTTGACATGACCGATAAAGAACGTCTTACTATTGTTTCAGATATTTCAGGCATTTCCTCATATGAAGAGCGAAAACAAAAAGCCCTTGGCGAGCTTGAAAAAGTTGAGAAAAAATTAGGAGATGCCAAACTGATTTTGCGCGAAAAAGAAAACCGGCTCAAAGACATTGAGCGGGAAAAACGTCAAGCAGAACGCTATAATGACCTGGTTTTGCGCGCAAAAACCCTTAAAGCAAGCATGATTGACCGCGACCTTAAAATCGCAATTGAAGAAACACAAAGTATACAAGAATCAATCACGCGCATGGTTGAGCGAAAGGATGAGGTGTTTAAAGATATTGAACAACTCAACCAACTCATCGCGTCAATGAATGATGAACTGCACACACTTGACGCAGAAATTCTTAAAATGGGCGTGCAGGACCGGGCAAAAATTGGCGACGAGCTTGACGCGCTGCGCGCCAAAAAAGCAGACACGCGCGCAAACATGCTCTCAGCCCAGCGTGAAGTCAAAAAAATTGAGGAACGCAAAAAAGATTTGGAAAAAAACGTGAGCCTTAACAGACAAAACCTTACGGTAATTGAGCGCGAGAGTTCAAAACTGAGAAACGTGTTAACAGAAAAAGAAAAACGCCTTGACGAGCTTGAACATTCTGACGCCATAAAAAGTCAGGACCACGCATTTGAATTACAGCTCAAATTCAACTCTATTTCAAATGATATTATCAACAAACGAAGTAAAAACGCAAGAGTAGGGCGACTCAGCGAATACCGCGAAAAACGCGAAAAACTCAAACAAGAAAAAGATGAGCATGAAAAAAATAAAAACCGGCTTGACCATGAACTCTCAACAAAGCTTGACCGCGAATCAAACACCATCGCAGAATTGCGCGACATTCGTGAAACTATTGAAAAACTTGCAAAAGAACTCAACACCCTTGAAATCAGAAAAAACGCGTACCAAAAAAGCCTTGACTACGCAATACGGCGCATTCTTGAAAACAAAGACCAGTTTGGCGGCATTCACGGCACGGTTGGTTCATTATACTCTGTTCCTGAACGCTACGCATTAAGTGTACAAGTCGCGCTTGGCGGGGCGCGAAACCACGTGGTTGTTGAGCATGAAAATATTGCAAAAGAGTGCATTGAGTTTCTTAAAAAGAATAAGATTGGCGTTGCCACGTTCCTGCCTCTTAACAAGATTCGCGCAAAAGACGTGCAACGCTTTGTAAAAGAAGAAGGGGTTATTGGCTATGCTATTGACCTTATTGACTTTGACAAAAAATATTGGAACATCTTCTCTCACACGCTTTTTGACACAATTATTGTAGAAAATTTTGAAACAGCAAAACGCGTTGGCTTCAACCGCAACCCTATGGTCACGCGTGATGGAGACTATATTAGCAGAAGCGGAAGCGTGAGCGGAGGGTATCGAAACACAATTAGAAAACAGCAAACAAACAGGAACGTTGATGAACGCGCACAGACGGTCAAACAAGAACTGGCAACACTGCGCGAAAAACACTACGAATTAAACGAGCAAAAAGACGCGCTTACAAACAGCATTATAGATGTGCGCGAACAGCGAAGCGTGCTTGACTCGCGAATCAGCACCCTACACGCGGATATTAATGAACTCAATGATTTGCTTAAGGGCATTGACGAGCAGGACGCGCTTTTAAAAGACATTGAGAAACTTGAAATTGAAAAAGCAAAAATAGAAAAAGAACTCAAAACCGTTTCAAAACAAGCAAACAGCGCGCAACTAACTGAACTTGAAAGCCTGCGCGATGAAGTCAACACCATAAAAATCAGTCTTGCAAGCTATGATGCAAAACTCGAAAACGTGCACAAACCAGAGCGGGAAAACCTTGCGCGCGTCATAAAACAAAATGAGGAAGAAAAAGAACAATTCAAAAAAGACATCAAATACTTAAGCAAAGAACACGACGAACTTGACAAAAAAATTGCAAAAAAACAAGACGCGTACAATAAAATTGATGACTCTATAAAAAACGTGTACGCAAAAAAGACGCGCATGCAAAAAAAGATTGAGCGCGAAGTACAGCGCATTCAGGAAAAACAAGACAAAACACGCGAATATGACCAGAAAATTCTTGCAAAAAACATGAAACTTGCGGAAAAAAACGAGAGAAAACGAGGACTTCAAGAACAACTCCAGGACTTTGAGAACACTGAAATCATTCGGATTGTCAACCTTGAAGACCGAAAAAATGAACTTAAAGAACTTGAAAAAGAAATTAGCAACGCAGGACCAATCAACCAGAAAGCCCTTGAAATGTATGACGCCATCAAAACAGAATATGACTCGGTGTTCGAGCGATTCAGCGTGCTTGACGGCGAGCGCGGAGACGTGCTTATTATGATTGACGAGATTGAAAAACGAAAAGCCCGCACGTTTTTAAAAACATTTACTGGCATTGCAAAAAACTTTGCGCGCGTGTTTGAAGACCTCACCGGAGGTGAGGGCTATCTTGACCTTACTAACACAGAAAACCCTCTTGAAGGGGGTGTTGACATTCGCGTGAGAACAAGCGCAGAAAAAAAACTCACCCACCTGCGCTCACTGAGCGGAGGAGAAAAGAGCATCACCGCACTTGCTCTTCTTTTTGCAATTCAAGAACACACACCAACACCCTTTTATGTGCTTGACGAGATTGACGCCGCGCTTGACAAAGAAAACAGTGAGAAGCTTGCGCGGCTGCTCAAAAAATACTCGGACCAAGCGCAAATGATTGTTATCAGCCACAATGACGCAGTCATCAGCGTCTCAGACTACTTATATGGTGTGAGCATGAACAAACTGGGGGAATCAAGCGTTGTTGGCGTAAAACTGCCCTAACCATACCTACTCAAATGTAGCCTTTTCGCGTGTCGCCTGCCTGAAAATGAGTCAGCCCGTTCACATCATTAAACAGGGCATTGTACAGATTTTCTAATTCTTTGGTATTGCCCTCTTTTTCGCGCGATTTAATGAATTCCTGTGCAAAATGCTGTTGTTTTTCAATGCGTTCATGAAATTCTTTGAGCTTCTTTTCAAAACGCTTTTTATCCGCTCCAGAAAAGGATTGTGCTTTCTGCTCAAATCCTTTAAACGCGCTTTTTAACAGGGGCGCTACTTTCTTAACGTGCGCGGTGATGTCAGCGCCAAATCCTGACACATCACCTGCATTTCGTGCATGAAAATAATAATACAACCCAAATAGCACTCGGCTCACGTCATTGCTTTTAAGGTCACTTTGTGCTTTTTTGCGCATAATGTCCATAGCTCTATAAAGACTGTTTTGATAATTTAAGAATAGTGGGCTCGGCAGGAGTCGAACCTGCGACCTCCGCCACGTCAAGGCGGCGTCATAACCACTAGACCACGAGCCCGCTAGTATTCAAAACCTACAAGAACGCCATTTTTAAAGTTTTGCTCCCAAGGCAGAATAAAAAAACGTTTGACGCCGGGAAAGGGATTTTCGCCAAACCGTGGAAATTTTTCTTTCCAATCGTTGGATTCGAACCCTTGCTCCCCGAAGGGAACAGGTTTAGCAAACCTGCGCTTTAACCACTCAGCCATCCCGGCGCAACGTAGAACACTAACACAAACGAATCATTATTAAAGATTTTCCCCTCTCGCACTAACTAATAACGCGCTCACAAAGCCATTGCATAACGCCCGTGTAGTCTGCAATTGCGCTTAGAAAAGTGGGAACTCCCTCATCTAAAGAAATCATAACACCTGAATTAGACAGTGTTATACGCTCTTGTGAAAACAAAACAAGGTCAGGTGAAATAACGCTTGCAATAGTAAGCGGGTCGTGCATGATTGTTTGTGCATACTTTTTACTAAAAAAACGGCTCATATTTTCAACAAGCACGCGTGCAAGAGGTTCATTTGAATCAAAAAGCAGAGCATAGAGGGGGTGTTCTTCATCAATAGTTAACTCCGGAACAAACGTGGTGTCGCTAATAACATAGCGTTTTTTTAGGGGTGAAGAAAAAACCTTTCGAGCAGCACTAACATCATAGCGAATATTGTGCTCAGCAACCCCCTTTTTGCGATACGCAAGCGCGCCACCCATCATAATAACATCAAGGTTTTTTGGTTTTTCAAGACCGTAGTCAAGAATATGTGCTATATTTGATTGCGGACCAATACAAATATAGGTGACTTTTTGGTTTTGTGTTAACTCATTTACAAATTCAGCATAATCAAGCCGTGACCTCTTATGCACGTACTCCATCAAACAATACGCGTCTTTGGAGCCTGGAGCAGCAAGCCCTTCAAAAACAGGAACATCAGCTCCCGCAAGCTGTACAATATGCTCAAGAAACCCGGCGCGGTGACCATGGTGTTCGTCTGATGAGATAAACGCTTGTATAGCAAGCTCAGGAGAACGCAGTGCAGCAATAACCGCAAATAAATCATCAGGGTCTCCGCCAATATCTGTGTCAATAATAACCGGCTTTGTTTGAATCACTTCATTCCAGGTCATAGTAGGTTCACGCGCGCTTTACCGGTATAAGAATTCCGCTTGCAAGCAATCCAAGCAGGATAAACCACGCAAATGACAAATCAGGCACAACATAATAGTTGAAAATCAGGCTTTCAACAGGAATGTTGATTTGCACTTCAAAGTCAACAGTTGAATTATCATTTGAAAACGCGTGCGAGCGCAACTGAAGCTGCTTATTATAGAGCCCGCTTGCAACAGCAAGAACATCAATGCCCGCGCTATACACTTCTCTTGGCTTTAGTGAGAGATTTATTGCATTTGAAAGCGAGCCGTGGAATGCAGCAGGTGCTCCATGCTTGTCATCAGTAATGGTAAGCGTATAATTTTGCGTTTGGTTTGATGGGTTTTGAACTGTAAAAATAAACGCATCATCACCAGACCTGCCTGCAGTAAACACTTTTGAGCGCGGCGTGATGTCAAGCCCGCTCTTAAACACGTTTAAGCCAAGCGGGATGACAAGTGACAGTTCACAATCACTTGAACAACCCGGATAGTTTTCAAGCGTGAAGGTGAGATTAGTTACATTTGCAAGCAGAAATGTCGTGTTCTCTGGCGCAGTAAAATTAAACGTGAAACTGCCGTCATCATTTGCGTTTGCAGTTTGTGAAAACAAATCGCCAAACACGTACGAGAACGTGACATTCACGTCTGAAAGATTAATCCTGTCTTCCTGGCTATCCTGAATAGCACACGTAGTTACGCTTCCCGTAATAGTCACGTTTGAGCCCACAATAAGTGTGTCAGGAACATTTAATGACGGAACAAAGCGGTCAAGCACAAAATCTTCAACAAATGTATCGTTCTCGCCAAGCGTGTTGTTGAGAAACACGTACGCGTCAAACAAACCGCAGCGAAGCTCGTCTTGATTGAACGTGCGCGTCCATACCGCCGTTGTGTTGTACGCCCCGCCACTATCAATTTCTATCCAGTTTGGCTGGTCTTGTTCAGCAATGAAGTGCACGTCGTTAAACCACGCGCCAACATCAATGCCTGCTTCGTCAAGAATGCGAATTTGCGCATAACTCATGTTTGAAATGTCATAAATGTCTCTAAACGTAATGTTGAACGTGACCGTATCCTCTCCTTTGTCAATAACGGGAACACCCTGTTCAACACTCGTGAACGCTTCGCTTGTAATAACATCAAATGAGTCAATCACAATTTGGCATGCTGAATAGAACGGCACCGTAACAAGGCGCGACAAACCACACGAGCGTTCCGTGAGGTTAATGCGGTACTGGAAGTCTTGGCAGCGCGTCATGCGATAGGCGAGCTCATACTGATTATCCATCTCTAAAGGCTCGCCAAACCAGTTTGTCTCTGCCCCTTCTTCGGTTAGAACTTCAAACGTGGCGCACTCATCAGTGCATCCCGTACAGCTTGAGTACACAAACGTTGATGGTGCGGTTTCACGAAGGTCAGAGCACTGCACAGACGCGCTTTGCATAGCGTGCTGGCTCGTGCCATTATCAACAGACGCGGTAACATTATATTCCTGCCACATATCCCCAATAACCGTCTCATCATCAAGCGGTGAGTATTGTGGGTTGACAATTTTCCAAATCTGGAAGGCGCTAAGCCCGCCAAATCCGCTGGTTTGATTTGATTCACCAACCACGTCCGCGTGCGCATTCACATTACTTTCACTCGCATACACGTATGAACCATACGTGCCGGTTGCTTCAGCGCCAGTAAACGCGTACGAGAGCGTGAAATTCACGGTTTGGCCAACCATAATTTCTTGAGACGCTAATGACGTATTTGACCAGACCGGCGTGAGCGATTGGTCATACACGATGAGGTTTGGTCGCGCAGCAGTGAAGTTAAGGCTTCCTGTATTTTTCACGCTTACCACATACGAGAGGGGTTGGGCATTGCCCCCATCAAGACACGATTCTGGGTCTTGGTCAAAGAGCGTTATTTCAGTAGTCATAGTAAGCGGAATGTTTGAATGATTACCTGAAATATTTCCATCAAACACGTACACGCTCAACGGGTTTTGTCCTCCGCGCAGAGGTTTATCCATAATAAGCGTGTTGAAATACCCGTTAGTCAGGTCAATAGTGTAGTTGTAGATTTGACCGGTTGAATCATTAATTGACACGTTCACGCACGCAACACACGAGAACAAAGCCCCTGACCCGTAGCGCGCGGTGCCCTGCACGAAAATGAAGTCAGGCGACCCGGTCACGTTTGCCGTCACATTGATATCATCCACGCGCACCCATGACGTGTTAGGGTTTGAAATAAGGTATGACAGCTCTTGGTGCGCGTACGTGAGATTCCACACGCCAAGATTTGATTCATCTGATGCAATTGTGTAGTTCCGCTCGTACACGCTGTCGTTTCCAATTGAATCATACACGCCCGTATCAGTAAGCGACCACGCCTGCAACACGCCTGACTTATTAATTGTGATGTCAATCACGCTGTTGTTGAGAAGTGTTCCATTATCGTAGGCAAGGCGCACGATAAACGTGATATTCTCACCACTGCCATACCACGTGCCATTAACCGGAATGCTTACAAGCGGCGTGGTGCAGCCATACACATTAAGCGTATAATTTGCCGTCTTATTTGTTGCATAATAACTCTTTTGCGCGCTTGCATTCCAGATGTACTGGCCAAGTGCAGATGTATCATCTGCATTAAACGTGCAATTGTACACACCGCCTGATTGGTTTTGGAACGCGCACGTTGCAGCCTGCCCGCTCATGTTAAACAAGAGCGTGGCGTCTGAAATTGCAGCATACCACTCGTCAGTCACGTTAAGGGTGAACACAAGCTCATTTGGTTCAGCGCACGTGGTGCGCACAATAGTTGAACCGCTCTCAGGAGAAATAAGGTCAGGGTACAAGCATCCGGTAATGTTAATTGTTGCATTTGCCGTTACATTAAATGCTTCGACGCCGCGCCAGTACGTTACGTTCCACGCATACGCGTTAGCAGTGAGCCCGTCTGTTGGATTGTACGTGCAATTATAACTTCCTGCGGTTCCTTGCCTGCCAAGACATTCTCCTTCTGGAGAGTAAAACGTAACTTGGTCATCATTGCTCACATTCTGCGTGTCATAAACGGTTGCATTAAACGTAACTGTGTAGGGTGTGTTACACGAACTTCGCGAAACTGCTGCGCCCGTGCTTGGGCTGATAATTGACACGTTATACTGATTAAATTGCCATGAATTGCTCGCATCACAGCTTGAATAGAAACAACGCTTGTTGTCACAACAATAGTACGTGTCATTATCCTCATCACACGTGCCATCGCCGCACCCTGATGTTGCGGTTGCTGACTGCGTGCATGCAGTAAATGCATTGTACTCACTCTCAACAAGCTGATTGAATGCTGATGTTTGCAAGTCTGTTGCAATAGTGCAGCCAAAGCTTTCATCACAATCATCTTTGCGCGCATCAGCATACGTTTCAAACGAGTCAGCAAAGCATACGCTGTTAAGAGCAGCAGTCGTGTTCCATGTAACGCTTCCTTTTGCTTTGCATTCGTCTTGTGCCCAGTCAAAACCGTCATTGTCAACGCCGCACACGTCGTCAGCAGGGTTTGCATTATAATAACACACGTCTGCAGTGTCATCAAGGCACCATCCCTGGTCAGCGCCTTCAACAAGATTAGTAAAATCACAGCTTTGTTGTTCAACTTCATCATGACAGCCGGTTTGGTCGCACGTGTTTGACTCCCCTGGCGTGATGTAATAGCAAAGCGCCGTGTACGCGCCTTCAGTTCCGGTCACTTCTACTTTACCTGCTTGTTTGCATTCAATATCAAAGCTTCCCGTCCACCCGCTTGTACCACATTCAACATTATAATAACAGTCTTCAGCTGTTGTGTTGTACGCAAAACCAATGGTTTCATTACTGCAATTGTAACACGTTGTTTCAACGCCAAAACCAAGCTGGATCGTTGTTGTGTTTGTGTACGACCACCCTCCCGGCAGGCAACTGTCTCCTGTATTGTATGCACAATAATCAACCGTGTCTCCTGACCAGTTGTCAACTTCACAATTTGCACTGCTGTCAGTAAGCGCACCATCAACGCACGTTGGTGACGGGTCAGGCGTGACCGTACATCCATTAATGCTGCAATCATCATTTCGATTTTCAGGCGTGAGCGTGTCAGTAAAACAGCTCCCCCCAACAACAACGCCGGATGACCCGCATGATTCGCTTGACCAGTCAAAGCCGTCAGTGTCAACGCGGCACACGTCAGTATCGCTAAAGTAACAAATATCATTCACGTCATCAAGACACGCACCAGATTTGTCAATGCCTGATTTTGCATATGCTCCTGTAGCAAATGTAGTGCCATTGCATGCTTGGGCTTCTGTCTGCTCATTACACCCGCTCGCATCACACGCGCTAGTTGTATTGTAAAAACAGTAGAGTTTGTATGCGCTATCAAACGTGGTCACGTTAAACTCACCTGCTTCATGGCAATCAGTGTCTGAACTTCCACTCCACCCGCTTGCAGGCGCGCAGGTCACACCATACCCGCAATAGTTTGATGTGTCATTATAAACAAATCCGGTTGTTGCGCTTGCACAGTCAAGACAGGCTTCGCCGTCAAGGGTTGTTGACGTGCTGTAATCCCAGCCATCAGTATCCTGCTGGCATGAATCAGTGGCGTAATAACATGTGTCCGCCCCTGCGTTTGCAACTTCACAATTTGTGTTGGTGTCAGTAAAATCGCCAAAATCGCATGAAGGGTGCGTTTCACTTGATGAGCCAGTGCATCCGCTTGTAGAACAGTCATCACTTCGGTCATACGAAGCGCCAAGGTCATAATAACATTCATCTCCAACAACGCTGCCCCCGCCATAACACGTTTGCGAATCCCAATCAAAGCCATCAGTATCTGACTGCGCGCACACATCAGTTGCGTTGTAGTAGCAGGTTGGTGTTGACTCATCAAGACACCAGCCTGCATCAACACCTTTGTTTTCCCCGTCACTAAACGAGGTGTAGTTGCAGGATTGCGTGAAGGCAAGGGTGTGACATCCCGTTGCATCGCAATTAGATGCGGTTCCATCCGTGCCAAAACAGTAGAGTGTGTACGGGTCTGTGCCTGAACGATTCACCTGACCCGAAGGCGCGCACGCGGTGTTAGCAATGCCCGTCCAGCCCGAGCCTGAACTGCAATATACTGATGAATAGCACGTATTATCCGTGCTGTTGTAATAGTAGCCAAAGCCGCTTGCTGCACAATCAGTGCAGGTGTAGCCTGCAATACCATCAACAACGGTAGTAGTTGAATAATTCCATCCTGTTGATGCGTCACACGTGTCGCCGCCATACAAGCAGGCGTCAGCAGCAGCATCCTGTTCGCAGTATGCAATTGAGTTCTCAACCGCGCCAAAATCACATAACACGCTTGCCGTGCTTGTGTGGCAACCCGTGTCATCACAATCATCTGATGAGTCAAGAGGTGTGTTATCATACGTGCACGTGTATGACCCGCTCACTTCACCCGGGTCATCACAAAACGTTTCAGTAAAAGACCAGCCTGTTGCTGAAACACAGGGGTCAGCGCCATTTGCAGAATAACAATAATCGCCAGAATCATCAAAACAATAGGCAGTTCCCGTGCCTGATTGCGAATACGAGCCTGGATTCACGCCCTCAATATCACAGCTTGACCATTGCACGGTCCCTCCTGAATCAAGGGTGATATCATCAGTAAAACAGGATGCGCAACACACGGGCCCGTTTGTCGTGCCCGGCGTGAGGTCGCGGCATGACGTTGTTGCTCCGCACGCGGCACTGCACGTTGCGCCAGGGTTGTATGAGGAGTCAGGATGCTGTGTTGCAATGCCATCACTCCCGCACACCACGCACTCATCGTTCACGTAATCGCACAACGCGTTGAGATTGTCCGGCGTTGCGTTCCAGTAATTGTCTCCCACATAATCACAAAATGTTGATGTTATTGGAGCCTGGCAAATGGTTGCCTGTGAGCCGCACGCAACAGGGTGGTCTGTTTGGAGCGTGTAGTCTGCGCGCGCCCAACCGGTTCCTGCGCTTGCAGAACAGCAGAGTGAAGCGTCGCTGAGCCAGAGACCTTCACCAGTTCGGTCAAACTCGCCTCCTGCGGTGTTTGTATCACAAATGTCATAGCGCGAACATGACGCGGTAACAATATAATCAGTGTATCCGCCAACGGCAACACCTTCACTACCATCAGTTGCATAACTCGTATAACTTGATGCTGCTGCGCACACGTTTGCGCTCTCGCAGGTATATGAGCCGTCAAACACAACAATTCCTGCAGGCGTCCAGCCGCTGCTCACGTCATCATTACATTCTGCTTCATTTTCATCATCAGCATAGGTGTCTTCTCCGCAATTTGCGTATCCTTGACGATAATGGGTTGTTGCGGCATCATTATCATAACACACGCTTGAAGAAACACAATCCCACACGTCATCGCTCGTATCCCAAAATGTGTCAACACCCGCGCTGGTTGCCGCGCACACGCCGTCAAACGTGCCATCAACATTTGCATCGCATTGGAATCCTTCTGTTACCTGACGACATCCGCACACGCCATCACCTGCTTGCGGGCTTGCACCCTCAACGTACGTGCCGTCATCATCAGCATCAACAAAATCAGCAGTGCAACAATTAAACGTGCTCGCATCAGAATCGTATGCGCACACGCCGTCAGCAGAAAATGCAGAACCACTCGTGCTCATGCACACATCGCCCACGTTACATGCTGAACAATCATTTCTCAGACTATCAATGGTTGCGGCATCATTATCATCCTCACAATAATCGCCGTCACTATCACAGTCCGCGCCGGCATTGCCATCAACATCACCGCCAAGCACGCCATCATCATCATAATCCGCGCACAACCCGTTTGCAAGATAATTGCCCCCACTGCTTGCTGTTGAATCGCACGTTGCTTCCCAATCAACACCGCTTGTTGCGCATTCAGCATAGTACGTGCCTGCACTAAGAGCAGTCTCATCACTCGTGTCGCAAGAAAAATCACTCAAGCACGCGCCGTCCTGCACAAACCCATGATAATCATTTCCCACATCACTGTCGCACGAGAAACCCTCTGTTCCTGCAGCACAACTCTCACGACACTGTGCATCAGTAATGTCTGCAGACTGGCAGCCATCAGTGCTGCAGTCGCATGAAACAACACTAGTCGCGCACGCGCTGTCAATACACACACCGTCCCAAAATGATTCTTGGTCAAGCCCAAAGCTTGGCGTGTTGTTACAGATTTGGCCTGCATTCCCGCTGCATCCGCAGGACTCATCGCTGTCCACAACCGGCGTGCTTTGCGCCGCGTCAAGCACCCATGAAAATTCACCAGAAATAGCCTGGCTCGTACAGCATGAACCCGTTACTGCATTGTCAAGGCAGGTGCCATCATTGCTTGGTCCTGTTGATGGCGTGCTGTCACATATTTCTCCATCATGCGTGGTACTGCACCCGCAGGACTCATCGCTTGCACCCCAATCAAGTGCGCCAATAGCAGTTTCTCCTGACACGAGTTCAGTGGTGCAACAGTCAAGTGCAGTGCCTAAGGCGTTGAGCGCGCATGTTCCGCTCCGTATATAACTTTCATCACCCGTACCTAATCGACTTGCTTGGCAGGAAATACCGCTTCCACACAAATCGCAGTCACCCCGGTAGTCCCCGGTATCATACAAGCACCAGTCACCACCAACATCGCATGCCCAATCATTTGCGCTTCCGCTTGGAAGACCGGTGTCAGTAGTAAGCACCACACAAATCGCATCATCATGGTCAGCAGGGTCTAAACCGTAGGCAGGGGCGTCGCACGGGTCACCAAGGTCTACGCTACCTCCCGGTGAGCATCCGCATTCAGTGCTTGGTTCGTCATACAGATTGTTTGGTTCAACATCAACAATTTCAACATCGCACGTATTTGTACAGGTTAAGCATCGCACGCCTGCTGTTGCGTTGTACTCGTTTATGCCGATTTCATCACACTCAGGTATTGCACCACACGCGGTTTCACAATTTCCCGAGCTATCAGTGCTGTCCCCACTGCACACCGTACACGTGCCTTGCGAACCATCACACTTATCATTTGCTCCCGGCAAATATGACTGGTCGGTCACGTCATCACAATAGTTCCCATCGCCAGAGAGGCTGCACCCACAGACAGAATTTGCCGTAAGCGACTGGGTTGTGTCAGTCACAACACTATTACAACAGCTTACAGCAACGCCATTTGCGCACAGACCTGTGTGCTGGTTTACTGTGTTAAAATCAGTTGAACAATAATCTCCAAGGTAGCTGTTACACGTTATTTTTGTGGTTGATTCTTCATATTCATTATCACGGTCGTCATCAACAATCTGGGTTGTTATGGGGTTATTGCAGGTGGTGCAAAACGCGCCATTACCCCCATCGTAGCCCGTGTTATACAAGTAGAGCGCAGAGCTGCCAGAACAATAATTATTTCCATCCCCATCCATGCCCGTTGTGCCAAGACACGCTGCACAAGAAGAGGTTGACTGGAATTGGTGGTAACTGTCACCGCTCTCCCACGTGTTTGACGCTGAGCAATATTGTTTTCCCGTGTCTGCGTTGTTATCCTCCCAGATTTCGTCACACGCGCCATACTGGTAGGCGCGGTCAGCTACTTCATTCCACAATTCGTACGTAACGGTTCCAATATCCGTATCATCATATGCCGCAGGCAACGTGACGCCGCATGATACCCAGCCTGCTTCAATAGCATTTGCAGAGCCGTCCCATTCTATTTCATACGAGCAGAGCACTTCTCCGCCAAGATATGATGCAGTTGTGCCAAGCGCCACGCACGCCTCCGCCTGACTACTATAACATTCATTTACTTCACAGCAGGATGCGACGGCGCCTTCAAAGTCAGCGCGGGCAACGGTGGTTCCGCCACAGCTTATACCTCCTTCTCCATCACCATTGGGAAACTCGCCGCTTGTAATCTGGCACGAACCGCCATCGCACGCGCATGTTGCTCCATCCGGACACGAACTTGAACAACAGCTTGATGTGCACGTTTCTGTTGGCGAGTACGCGCAAGCACTACTACAGGTGCCATACTCTTCTTTTCCAGTAGCCTGATTACATGAAGACGCGGTTTGACCGCCAGGCGAAACGCCATTGCATTGACTTGACCCGTCAGGGGAAGGACAAGACGTGTCACATATGTTAGTTGAAGACGAGCAAGTTGAGCTACAATAGCGGCGGTATGTTTGACCAGAAACGCAGCCAGAACCGGAGCCTGGGTCGGTGTTTGGGTATTCGTCACACGCAGATATTGCGCCGCAGGTGTACTCGCAATCCCCATCCTGTTGATTGTCAAGCAGGTTTCGTCCAGAACAGATAGACGCGCCAGATTCTAGTGGACCATTGCAGGAAGTAATTACTTTGTCATCAGCGTTATCAAGCTCGCCAAGACGAAAAAAGTCGCAGTTTGCATTGCCTGCTTTGATAAATGCTTTCTCACCTTCAACACCATTAGGACAGCCGCCATTGGTTTGGACATAACTCTCATCCACGGGATTGTAATCATTAACGTCAGTGCACACAAAACTAACCTCTTCCCACACGTTGCCCCCACCACACTGTTCTTCTTTAAAGTAATTAATAACGCACACACAGTTGTTGTCACCGCCCGCACCAAGATAAGAAGTAGCCGTGTTTCCTGAACAGCCGGTTTGGACAAACCCCGTGAGTGGCGCGCACGCAGCAAGTCCTCCGTGCGTAATCACGCAACTATCTGCAGGAGTGGCATGAAACATGGGCAGAACAAAGATGAAAAGCGTGAGAAGACAGAGTCTATACCATGAAGAAAACTTCATAGAATCCATCCCCCTCCCATTTTAGTAGTGCTTGATTTAGATATTCCCAGTTAAAATACACTACGCTGTCGCGCGGTGAGGCTAAATAGTAGTAGCGCGGAGCAAACGTTGCCTGAAGCGTGAACAGCGATGAACGGTTAAAACCAAGAAGCATGTTTGGACCAAGAGATGATATGAGAGCAGTAGCATTAAACCCATCAACGCTTGGAAGAAGCGTTACGGGAAACCATGCCACATTATAATCGTAGAGCACGTCTCCTGCTGGTGTTTGCACCATGCACGCCGTGCGATTAATGCCACGCTCAACGCTTTGGACAAGTGAGCCATTGAGAAACGTATCACAATGAAACGCTTTTTCTCCGCTATCCAGGGTGTCGTACAAGCCAGGAGGATACATCCAGTAATAGCTCGTCTTTAACGTGTAATTGCGCTCGTCACATGAAAACACGAATTGAGCAGCTTCATTTCTGCTCATGTTTCCGTACTCGTAGCGTAAGAGCGAACAGGATTCTAAATAGGGATAAGCGCGCGCAAAAGACGCGAGCGCGTAGTCAAGAAAATCAGTCTTTTGCGGCTCAAAAAGCTCAGTTTCCTGAGCCGAGAATGAATACAGGTCTTGTGTGGTGGCGTTCTTGAAGCACAAGAAGAGCAATCGCCCGTTTTCTTTTTTGAAAAAATCACAAGATTGCAATTCATCCCAGTACTCGGTATTTTTGAGCCAGCTCCATCCATTAAGCTCATAGTGCACTGACTGGTTGTAATACTCAGCAAAAAATGGTCTGGCGTTGCACGTCATCTGCACGGTCGCGTTATCAAACGCGGAATGAAACTCAAGTACGTCAATACGGCAAAATTCTCTGCGCTTTTCTGCCATGAAATTAAGCACGAAAAATTCAACTGCCTGGCGTTGCTGGTATTTGTTGAATTGGAACGCAACAACACCGATAATAACTACTCCTATAATAACAAGCGCGAGCACAAGTGCAGGATGGATAATCACGCTTCCCCCAACAATTTGAAGCGGCCTACCCCCCGTTCCCACTCTGAATCTTAGCAGAGCCATTACGAAAATAACACGCGCTCAGGTGTTTTAAAGATTGTTTTTATTTCTTCTTTAAACCTTCCCAATCAATTCCAGAATACGCTTCTTCAACTTCGCCAATCTGCCTGAGCTTTCCTCTAAACTTGTACACGTAAAACGCTAAAATCACCGCAATAAATAAGAGCATGCCAAAAATAATCCACGGGCGCGCAAGCTGGATGTCAAACGCGTTTTCTTCAGTAGTCTTAAACGAACCAAACTGGGATTCAATCTCCAGCACGTACTTTCCCTGCAGCGTAGTTGGCGGAATCTGCAAGGTTTGGGCAAACGTGAGTTCATCTTCAAGCGTGTGCGACTCTGATTTTGACACAACCGTTGTATTGCCTTTTTTCACGCGATACGTTACATTCACGGTTGTTGGCTCTTCGCGCGCATTTAATAATTGAACACGAAAATTAACACGATTACCTGCGGTAACAAGGTCGTTTAATATCACAAACGTGGTAAACACCTTTGGCGGCAGATTAATGGTTGGCAAAATCTCAACCTGCGCGGTCTGCAGCTTGCGCGAACCCACATCACTTGAAATACTGTAACTAATATCATAATTATTAATGCTGTCATTTGCAGGAAGCACAATCATAATAGAAAACGTCTCAGACTCGCCGGGCTTGAGTGTGATGCCATGAGGAGCCACACTATACCATTCTGAATTAATACCATGCACAATAATAGTAGTATTGCTCATATCACTATCATACTCGTTTGTCACGCGCACGCGAAACGTGTAATTACCCTCACCCGTTGCGGTTTCATTTGCAGACACCTGCTCCACGCCAACAGACGCGCACACGGTTTTACACACGCTCCCGCACCACTCGCCGCCAGCAGCATTACACGTGCTCGAGTCAGCGCACAAACCAAGGTATAATGCGCTGCACGTTTGGTCAGCACTATAACACTGACTTGCGTACCACACGCCGCCAGCAGTTTGGCATTCAACTTCAGCAACACATAAACCAAGATTTTCAGACGAGCACGAAACAGAACACGCATTCACCTGGCACGAATTACTGCACCAATTGCACGACACGCTCTCACACGCTGTTTGATTTGTGCACGCGCCGCACGCAGTTGACCCGCACGGCGTTCCGCACGCAACTGACTGGCACACCGTATCACACCAGTACCCGTTAGCTTCAATACAGGTGGTGTTTGTTGTGCACAATGTTGGATATGAAAGGCTGCAACAGGTCACGCCAAACTTTTCAGTCACGCTGCCATTTACAAAACCTGTTTTTTCAGACACAACCGTCACTTCAAACGTATCCGCGCCTGTTGAAGAGGAGAGTGTTAAAGGAATCTCAACTTGCGCTGAATACGCGCCATTCGCGTTTGTAATCGTGCTTGTTGAAGACATAAGCGAATCAGTTCCGTTTCGCAAGCTCACGTACACATTCGCGCTTGGCACCATGCTACCAGAAGAACCATTTACACTGCCAACAAGCGCCACGGAATTACCGCACGTATATGATGCTTTATCAGTTGTCACGTTCACGTACATTTGTTCAAGCTCTTCAATAATAATTGCGTACATGCTCTCGGGCTCTGAGGTGGTAAGTGAGATATAATCCCCACCAGTATTAAGTGAAGTATCATACTCTTTTGCCCAGGAAATATCACATTCATTATTTGGCGCGTCAAAACGCGCGCATGAGTAGAGCGCAATTTTGCTCTCGTCTGGCACGCTTTGGCCTGACCATGAAAAATTAAGAACCGCGTACTCGTAGCCAATCACGCCAAGAGACACGTTTGCAAGCAAAACAGGATCTTTATCAGGAAGCGAAAATGACGCAGTTCCCGGGCTCAAAATCGCAACTTGATTCTCATACTCATCAAGAGTCATGACGGTATTAAAAAAAGAAAACGTGTGACCATATGACTGCGAAGCAACAATGCTGTCAAGAACAAAGGTGTACGTTCCTTTTGACACATACAAATCATAGGCTTGACCCGCACCCACTGAACTAACCGTCTTATCAACCCCGCTTTGCGAGAAATTAAAGCGCGCCCCAAAACTCCCCAGCGTTCCGTTCACGTGCGATTGGGGGATTGGCGCGTACGTAATATTAAGACCTTCTAAATAGACCACTCCACCCGCGTCACTGGTAACTTCAAGAAGAATCGTACAATTCCCGCTCACCTGCGAACAGCTGTTCAAATGCGTGGTCAACAAGTCAGCGTCAAGGGATGCTGCTTTTGAACCAGTTAGATTGCCTGAATCAGTCCAGTCAACTGTTTCGTGATAGGTTGCGCGAATCGTCACATTTGCAGGATACGAAGAGCGCGTGGTAAGAACGCGGTTCATGCCCGTATCAGACACATACACTAAAGACCCGGAAATCTCAATGCCAATGGGGTTTCGAAGCTTAACAACATCTGCTGAATCCCCTTCATCAGCAGGAACGCCCGCAATCCCAATATCAGTGCGGTACGAGTACGCATGCGGCACCACTGAATCGTCAATTGTCCAGATAGCAACACGATGATTGCTCGTGTCAGTCACGTACACGTCATCAGCATTCACATCAACACCTTCAGGTCCGCTAAATTTGCTTGCCGTTCCTGATGAGTCAAGCGTACCAAGACGCTTGCTTGCATAATTAAAGCTTGACGTGAACACTTCAACAACCTGATTTCCCGTATCAACCACGTAGATAAACTCGCCTGCAGGGTCAACTGCAACGTCTGAAGGACCGTCAAAACCGCTGCCAGGACCAGTTATGGTATGAAAATATGTTGCGTTATGATAAAATATTTGGATACGATTATTTGAACTGTCAGCAACATACACGTAATTTGCATCAACTTCAATCCCGCGCGGATTGAACAACTGGTTGTTTCCCGAACCAGAGCCCCCACCAGCAATAGTATACAAGTACGTGCCCGTAAGGTTATACACAATGATACGATGATTATCTTCATCACTCACAAAAATAGCTGAATCATTCACAAACACGTCATAGGGGTTGTCAAGAAGCACATTTGTATTTCCGGCAGTATCAGTTGTGCCAATTTGAAACTCGTACGTCGCAGCTGATGCCTGGCCATTCACAAGCCCGTACACGCGAACGCGGTGCCTGCCGTCATCAACCACATACAAGGTATCATCTGCAACAAAAATGCCTGCGTTGCCTGCAAACCCGTTAGTCAGTGCAGGAGGAACAATAATGCTTGATGTTTCCCCGCGCGCAGTAAAACTGGCATTAGTTACATTGCTTTTCCAGGGCATATTAATTGAAATAGACTGGTCAGTACCTCCCTCTTCTGAAGAAAACGTTGCATTTGCAATACCGGTTTGATTAAATGACGTAATCGTCGCAGCATACGAAAATGAAACAAGCGCGAGCGCACATAAAACACTTATGAACAGGATATGATTACGACTCCCCACACTATACACACAGCAGAAGATTAGTAATAAAACTTACTCACAAGTAAACCTGCTGCAACCAAAAGCACAACAAAAGAAAGCCCTGACAAATCAGGAACAATCTCTTGAGTAATAATGCCTTCGCGCACCCAAAAAAAGGTCAGGCTCTTATCAAATGACGCGTTTACCAGCTCGCAGTCAGGACTACTCACGTCCACGCTCAATACTTGGTCTTGGGCAAGCTGGGTTGGAATCACTTCAATATCCCACACGTGCGTGCTCTCACCTCCCAGCTCAAAGGTGAGGTTTGCTAGCTCTTCTAGTTCATACGTGTCTGAAAGAGAGCGGACCGTTACTGAAAATGTGACCGGATGGGTTATGTTAAGCTGATAGGTAACCCTCTGGTTTCCCGTGTTTCTTACCGCAAAGGCGATGTGCTCGCCTTTTGCAATATCAACGCCAAGAGAACGCGTTTGTGGCGCTATATTTTCAATAAATAAAAAGTCAGACACATTAAGCGCGTACACGCGTGATGTCACATTTAGTGGCTCAAATGTGAGGTTACGTGAAGGATAATACCATGCTTCAAAATAGAATTCTGCAAACGCTTCCTGCGCGCAGAGCAAGGTTGCAAGCTCGTAGCGAAAAGCGCTTGTAAAACCCGCGTCAATCCGGCTTGGCGCGGATATAAGCACGTGATTTTGCTCAGTAACAAGGCTTGCGTTTACCATGTTTGCAACACCAGTTCCATTATTAAGCACGTAAAACGTGATTTGGGGCTTTGATGAAATGCTTGTGGTATTCTCAAAATTCGGGATAAGAAACGGGTCCATTACCAGGCTTGCACGCGGAACCGCGATAAACGCGTGGCCTGCACTAACCATGAGCGCAACAACTACAGCAAAGAAAAAAACACGCATTATTGCACACATCCTGTCACCACCACTTTCTTACCGGTATCGCCAAATGCGCTGCCAATATAGCCTTCTGCTGCAATCACGTACGCGCCGCAATCAAGACCTTGGGCTGAAGGGTTAAACTCCCACACAAAGGCCTCGCTTACCGTGCCAAAGGAGATAACGCGGGCGACCTGCACGTCATCGCCAACAATCTGATATACAACAACGTTTGTCAAATCAATTGACACCACGTTTCCGCTCACATCAAGCGGTGTGAACGCATAATCTGCGCTCTCTTCTTTATCAAGGGATTCAGGACCCACAATAGTAAAGCGCGGATACGCGGGCGTTGCGTTAAACGTGAGCTCCCCGTATGAAGGGTGGTTGAACGTGAGTGTAATTGATGGGTACACAGACACAACTTCCACGTCCTGGGTGATAAGTAATTGCTGGGTGAGCGTTGCAGTTTCTCCAGGTTCAATATCAGAATTCAATGACGCGCTGACACTTGTTCCAGTTGTTGATTCATCAAGCTGGATTGACGCGTTCTGATCAATTGTTACTGTTCCCGCGTTTTCAAGGGTAAGACTTATCTCAATAACTTGCCCAGGGTACGCGATTTTTGGCGCGTCAACGCGAAGCACGCTCACGTCAAAGTTGTCCACGCGCAGGTAATTGTCAAGATAGTAAATACGTTGCACGCCATCTTCAATAATCTCCAAAGTGAGATTGTACACGCCCGTTGGCGAGCTTGTTGTAAACGCGGTTGTAGCCCATGCCTGTGCAGTTGTTTCATTAAGATACGTGATATTGCTCAAGGCAATGAGAAATGACGCGTTTTCTGGACCCTTGAGGATAACGTTTCCTGACAGGGATGGCGCGCCAACAAGGTCGTAGATAAGGAACGTGAGATTCTCATTGCTGTTTCGCAGCATATACTTTTGTTCAGCCGCGCTTGTCCGGTTGAAGCTGCACGCAACTTCAATCGTGTCCCAGGTTGATTCAAGATATGCCTGCACTGTTGGCCAGCTGTTAATAATTTCATTATAGTTTGTGCCAACCACGTCTGCACCAAACCAGTCACCAGAACAGCACACGTCAAGTTTGCCATTGCTGTCCACATCCTTTGACGTGGTATTTTGCGCAGTACAGGTTTCAACCGTACATGACGTTGGCGTGAGCGTCGGGTCAGCGCAGGCTGAGCCAGTGTTAATAATCGTGCCGTTACAACACGAGCGCGCGTCAGTGCCTGAACATGACGCGCTCAAACAACCTGAATAATCAATGTATTGATTGTCTGAGAGCACGTAATCATTGTCTGAGCACAAATCATCAGCTGTTTGCGCTGCTGCGCAGTAATCAGTCACTGAATCAGTACAGCCATACACTGCGGTTCGCGCATACGTCGTGTTTGCGCATGAAATGCCATTAAAGTCCTCGCAATCAATTGTGCTTGATGCGCACGAATTCCCGCTTGTGTAATATTCGCGCAGCGTACTTGCATCAGTACACGTGTCAGTGTAAGACACGTTTGTGCAGCCACCGCTCAAACAGCCAATAAAGTCAGTGCACGTGCCGCCAGTGAGCGCGGTGTTTCCCGAATCGCTGTCAGATGAATTGGTTTGACATGTTTGTGTATCAGTAGTGTTATAACTGCAGGACACGCTTGCTGCAGGTTCAGCGCCAGAGAGTTGTGCAAAGTAATCGCGCTGTTCGTTTGTAACTGCATCTGCATTACAGTATTCCCAGCTGTCTTCGCCAAGCTCATCACAATCAACGGTTTGCGTTGTGTCAGATGCAAGCGTGAGCGTATCATTTACATAGTAGTAATCAATAATAGTTGCAGCAGAGTCATCACCATATCCAGCGGTGTTTCCCCCACCATAGTATCCATCATCCGTGTTAGGGTCATGGGTTGCAACAACCGTGTAATTGACATCACCATTGGTATCACAGTAATAATCGCGTTCTTCAACTACCGGGTCATCGGTTCCTGGCACGTTTCCACCGCCATAATACCCATCAGCAGTAGGTTCAACACTGCAACAGCGAGCAGAACTGGTTGATGAACCTTCGCATGCACTCACAACAGAACCGCACATGTCCGTTGATTCGTAACACTGCCAGTCAGCAGTGCAGAGACTGCCTGTTGCAATGCTTGAGCTCACGTTGCGCGCCACGGCATTTGCCCTGTTGTTTGCGCCATCAGTGCAGTTCACATACCAGGTGTATGCGTTTGCAGCAACAGAAAGTGCAACATCACTAACCGTAAGCAAACTATTATTTGTTGCAATAGTAGTGTTTTGCGCGCTCTCATCAATGTAGAGCGTGCAATTGAGCGTTTCTGCGGTTTCATCAGTTGCCGTGTATGTAAAGGAGAGTGGGCTTTCATTGCATGATAAATCGTCAGGACTGCTTAACACAATAGTTGGGAGAGTTGTGTCTATCCTGAACGTGATTGTTTGAGATGTAGTGTTATGCTCTGCCCACCCATCCATGCACGTCGCATTGATGTGGTGTATTCCCTCACTCAAACTGCTGAGAACAACTGATTTGAGTGTGTTGTTCTCAACCGTCCCGTCACTTGTTGTTACGTCATCAAGTGTGTGCCAGCACGTGAGCGACGTGACAACACTGTCAACTGGCGTGTATTCAAACGTAACACTTGATTGGTTTGTGGTGTAGTTTTGTGCTGGTGCTGAAACAGCAATACTTGGTGCACTCACGTCAACCGTAAAGGTACGTGTTGCACTGGTTTGCGCGTTACTTGCAGGGTCAGCGCAGGTCACGTTCCATGCATGTCCGCCTTCAGAAAGGCTTGAAGCACTCAGCGTGGTCTGCGTGTTATTGAGTGAGCTTGAATTAGATGAAACAGCTTGCGAATCAACCGTGAGGGAACACGACATGGTTTGTGCCAACGCATCAAGAGGCGTGAACACCATATCCACTGATTGTGACGTGCTGTTATAGTTAGCAGCAGGCGAGACAAGGGTTATTGATGGCGCCTGAGAATCAACAGTAAAGGAGCGCTCAGTGCTTGCGCCCTCATTGCTAAACGCATCAGTACAATTTACGCTCCACACATATTGTGCGTCGCCAAAGCTGCTTACCGAAAAGGTCTGGTTACTATCTTCAGCAATAGTTGCATCAGTTTGATTAACTGTTTGATTAATAATAAGACTACAAGAACTAATGCTTGAACCAGAATCAGTCACGTTATAGGTGAGCGTGAGACTGCCATCACTATCCCACACGCTATCATCAGGTGAGACTAAAAAGACCTCTGGAGCAACTGAATCAATGGTAAACGTGTACTCGTCACTGCCCTGCCTGCCACTGTCATCCACGCAGGTCACATTCCAGGTGTGCGCGCCTTCTGAAAGGCTTGAAAGAGTAAAACCAGTAAGCGTGTTGTTATCAACTGCCGCATCTGAGTCCGTGAGTGACGCGTCAACAAAGAGATCGCAGCTAAACACGGAATCAACGGTGTCAGTGACCGTGAAGTTAACATCAAAACTGTTTGTGCTAAGCTGCGCGCTGTCTGCAGGTTCGTTGAGGCTGACAACAGGGTTGAAAACGTCAATGTGCACGGTTCTGTTCGTGCTGTTTCCCTGCGCTCCTGCATCATCAATACAGTACACACTCCAATCATGTGCGCCTTCTGAGAATCCGCTGTGCGCGAGCGTGGTGGTAACGCCATTGATTGTGCTCTCATTTGTCTGAGAACCCGTACCATCAATCACGAGTGTACAGTTGAGTGTTGATGCAACATTATCTGTCACACTAAAGTTAAAGCCAATAGTTGCCTGCGTGCTCCAGGTATCATTTGCAGGTTCAAGAAGATTGACTTGTGGCGGGCTCACAAGTACTTCAATGCTTCGAAGCTCCGTCACGTTTGTGTTGTCAAGCGTGTCATTTGCCCACACCCGCCACGTGAGAGTTTGGCCTTCCGCGCTTCCAGGAATAGTTTTTGACACGTTTACCCATTGCGGGTTTTCACTAAACAACTCTGGTGTGTCGTTTGCAAGACTTCCTGACTGATTCCATTCAAACACGTACGAATCAAGACCAATAAGCGCGTCAGTCCAGAGCGCGGTGAAATTAATAATGTCGCCAATGTCTGGCGTGCTGTTTGTTTCGGAAACAAGAGTGTATGTTGGCGCAGTCTGGTCAATGGTGATGCGGTACTCATCTGAATCCTGGTTTCCTGCAGCATCAGTGCACGTCACGTTCCACGCGTGCACTCCTTCGCTAAAGGTGTAATTAAAGCTTGTTTGCGTGCTATTATCAGTGCTCGCGTTAGTTTGGTCAAGCACATCATCAATAAAGAGACTGCAGCTTGCAGTAAGCGACTGCGCATCATCAAACCTGAACGCAAGCGTGTTATCTGTTTGGGTGGTGTTGTAATTATCCGCAGGCGAAACGAGTGTGACAAGAGGTTCACTATCATCAATGGTAATTTGCACGTGCGCAACATTTTGATTGCGCGCCGAATCATTTGCCCATACAAGCACATCAGTTGTGCCAAGACTCCACCCGCTTGTGCTAATATCATACTTGGTTGCGCTTGTCGCGTCAATGGTGGTGTTTGCACCATCCAGCTCATACCAGACCGTGCCAAGATACGTGTCCGTGACCGTGAGGTTGAGGAAGGTTCCTGATTGTATGCTTGATTCGTTAGCCGGCGCATCAAGCACAATCACCGGCAGGGTGTTGTCAACAGTAACTGACACATCAGTGTTAACCACGCCATTTCCTGCTAAGTCATCAACAAATACGGTTACGCTGTAGGTTGCTTCGCTTGCGGGTGCAACAATATCACAATAGCTTGATTGTCCTGAGTAATTGGTGCTGTCAATTTCACAATAAATAGTGTTCACATTAATTTCAGTGAGCGTGTATGAAACACGTACTGCAACGCCGCTGCCAACAATAGTATCATTAGCTGAAACATCAGCAAGCACAGGGAGTATAGTGTCAATATTATACGCGCGCTGTGCGCTGCCTTCACGCGCGCTGTCATCAGCGCACGTCACATTCCATGTCTGGGACGCTGCTTCGTAGAGTTCTTCTTCGTGGAACACAAAATACGCATCTGAACTTACACTCGTCGTGTTCCAGAGCGTTGCGTTGAGATAGAGAGAACACGCAAGACTTGCATCAACCGTATCCAAAACAGTGAAGTTGAAGTCAATGCTTGCATCATTATCCCACACGCCATTTGCAGGAGAGAGGAGGGTGACTGCGGGGTTTTGCGTATCAACATTAATAGTTCTCTCAGCGGTTTGAGCATAATTGTTTGACTGGTCAAAGCACCCCACTGCCCAGGTGTAGCTTCCTTGAGCAAGAGTTGCATCAAACGTTTGGTTCGTGTCTTTGGTGATGCTCGTATTAGTCTGATCAGTCGCGCCATCAACAATCAAACTGCAATTTGCAATAATTGAGGTTGCATCACTCACATTATACGTGAAGGTTACATCAGCACTAATACTCCAGGTATCATTTGCAGGCGCGACAAGCTGGACTGCAGGGTTTTGCGTATCAACATTAAACGTGCGCGTCTGGCTGTGTGTTCTGTCACTATTATCAGCACATGTCACGTTCCACACCTTATCAAGCCCGTCTGCAATGCTTGAGACGCTAAAGCTTGTGAGTGTGTTATTGTCCACGCTCGTGTTTGTTGTGGCAAACACGTTGTCAAGGTAGAGGTTGCACAAGAGTGCGTCATCAAGCGTGTCAGTCACGGTGAAATTGAATTCAACGGTTGATGATGATTCGTACACGCCGTCATCAGGCTTGTTGAGACTCACAACAGGGTCGGTTAAGTCAACCGTAACAACGCGTTGTGCGCTTGCCCCCTCATTATTTACGCTGTCAGTGCAATTCACATTCCATGTGTGCACATCTTCAGAGAGTCCTGCCACGCTAAAAGTAGTGAGGGTGTTGTTAAGAGTTGTTGTGTTTGTGGCATTGAGCACGCTGTCTATATAGAGCGCGCAGGAGAGGGATGTTGCGCCATTATCTGTTGCAAGGAAGCTAAACGTAATGCTGCCATCTGTATTATATGAATCGTTTGCCGGTGAGGAGAGCACTATAACTGGTTCCTCGTTTTGTACCGTAAGAGTTCTAAACTCAGTTACGTTTGTGTTGTCAAGCGTGTCATTTGCCCACACCCGCCAGTCAATAGTGAGACCTTCAGCACTTGTAGGAATTTGCGCAGAAATGTTGAACCATTCATCAAGACCTCCACTAAACGTACCAATACTCTCATTTGCAAAACTTCCTGTTGCATTCCATTCAAACACGTACGAGTCAAGACCAACCACATTTTCTGTCCAGAGCGCTTTAAAGTCGGGGGAGTCACTGGTTTGCGGGGTTTGGTTTGTTTCACTGACTAAACTGTATTGCGGTGCAGTCACGTCAACGCGGAATGTGGCATCTGACGAGGTTGTGTTGTGGTCTCCGTTATAATCATTACACGTGACATTAACCGTGTGAGTTCCTTCACTCACACTTAGTTCTGTGATGTTTTGTGTGTTGTTTGCAACATCACCAATGCTGATAGTCGTGCTGTCAAGGGTATACCAGCAGGCAAGTGTTGAGGCAAGGTTGTCAACTGCTGTGAACGTTACGTTAATGCTTGCTGTGTTGTAATCCGTGCTTGTTGGCGCGCTTAACGTTACTTCAGGCGAGCTTGTGTCAAGGTGATATGTTTGCTCTGCGCTTGCCTCCCTGCCGCTGTCATCAGCGCACGTTACATTCCATGTTTGGTCAAGACCATCGCCAAGAGACGATTCACTAAACGTGAACGCGCTTGCATTTGTCGCGCTTGTTGTGTTCCAGAGCGTGCCATTGAGATAAAGGGAGCAGGAAAGACTTGTGTCAAGCGTGTCAGTAACGTTGAACGTAAAATCAACATCAGCACTTGTGCTGTTATAGTTGTCTGCAGGGCTTTCAAGTGACACAACCGGGTTGTTGAGGTCAATTTTGATGGTTCTGTTTGCTGAGAATCCTTGCAAATCACCGTCATCATAACACGTTACGCCCCATTCGTACGCGCTTGCTTGAGCAAGAGTTGCATCAAACGTTTGGTTCGTGTCTTTGGTGATGCTCGTATTAGTCTGATCAGTCGCGCCATCAACAATCAAACTGCAATTTGCAATAATTGAGGTTGCATCACTCACATTATACGTAAAGGTTACATCAGCACTAATACTCCAAGTATCATTTGCAGGCGCGACAAGCAGAACAACCGGCGTTCCGGTGTCAATGGTAAAAAACACGCTTGGCGCGGTGTAACTGTTGCTAAAATCATCAGTACACGTTACGTTCACTTCATGCTGGCCTTCAAGGAGGGTGGTGAGATTTGTTTGTGATTCAGTATTATTTGAAATGCTGCCAAGACTGGTTTGCGCACCATCAAATTCATATGAACAGGATGTTTCACTTGCCGCATTATCTGTTGGCGTAAACACAAGCAGGGTGTAATTATTGCTGTACGTGGTGTTTTCTGGCGAGCTGACACTGATTTGTGGATTTACAATATCCTGAATAGTCACGTAGGCAAGGTCAGTGACGTTCGTGTTTCCAAGCGTGTCATTTGCCCAGATTCTCCAGGCAAGCACTTGACCTTGCTGGTCGGGAATGTTTTTTGTGATATTGCTAAATGAATTGTTTGTCTGCGCAAAGGCTTGCGGCGTGTCGTTTGCAAAACTTCCCGACTGATTCCATTCAAACGTGTAATAGCTGAGTTCCTTGTTGTCAAACCAGCGTGCACTGAATATGATGTCTTGCTCGGGGTTTGGTGTAGTTGAGTTCACATACACTTCCGTAAAGTAAGGCGGTGTGTTGTCACATGACGAGTCATCTGCATCAACAAAGCCGTCACAGTCGTTGTCCACACCATCCTGGCATTCGCTTGTGCCTTCTTCAGTTGCCACACTTGATTCCCATACCCACGCCCCAGTTGAATTGAGATGACAAATCTGGTTTGTCACTTCATCTTCGTACGTGAAAAGGTCGTCTGAATACTGGCATGAGTTTGCAACACCGCACGTGATGCTCTCAAGGTTGCAACCCGCGTTTGTTGTTGCACCAACACTACACGAGCTGTCTAATGCTTCTGATTCAATAAGGATGCCGCCATCAGTGAGGTTTGTGAGCACGTCATCAGTGTCGCAATCATACGGGTTGTTGCACTCACCACAACAATAGTCTGCTGTTTCATTTGCTTCTCCAGGAAGGATTTCATCGCAATACGCGTGCGCTTGGCAGTTATTATCGCTCTCGCACGCGCCATCAACACTATCGGTGTAATCAGGGTTGCAGGTGTAACAGTGATTGTCAGCAATAACCCCGGTGTCACAACCGCCCGTTGTTGCGTAATCAGCATAACATTGTGCGTCATCAGTGCACGCGCAATTGTCAGCGCGGTACGCAGTATAGGTTCCCGGACTGCTAATTGCCTGCACACTGCTGTTTTGGTCGGTAACTCCTAACCAAAAATTAACTGATTCATTCACGCACGATACGGGTGTTTGGTTGCAAGAGATTTGTTTTTGCGACCCGTTAAGGTCAGTGCAGGCAGCCCATGAATGGATGTTGAGCACGCAACTGCCGTCTTCGCACACGTCAAGGGTCTGATTATCTCCTTCCCGGTCAATTGCATCAAGCACACTTGTTGCGCTAAAATTCACTGCCAAACTGCTCTTGACCGGGTTTGGCGAGTACGCAATAGTAAAGTTTGACGGACCGCAGTTGCACACGTCTTCGCTTCCGCCTGCGCTCACGCACGCACCGCTCTCGTAACCGATAGTTTTACAGTCTGCTGCGCACTCAAGGGCCTGACACACGCACCCGTCTGAAGAACCAGAAGGCACACACGCTTCACCAAAGCCTGTGCTGCACGTGTTGAGCTTGCACCCGCTTGTTGCACTGCAATCATCACTGCGGTCAGCAGGTGTGCCAAGTGAATCATAATAACAGGTTTGCGCGCTTGCACCGGTAATCGTATCATTGCACGCACCTGTTTGGCCGTCAGTGCTCGCGCACGCGGTTGCTGAGGAGTCAGGACAGGTTTCGCTAAACCAGTCAAATCCGTCTTCATCATCAGAATCGCACACGTCAACTGCATCATAGTAACATGTGTCACTGGTTATGTTTAAACAATACCCAGAAATGCTTCCGCTCACAAGGCTTGTGAAGTCACAGCCAATTGTTTCATTTGCAGACTGACAGCCGCTTGCATCACATTCCGCGCTTTGACCAACATCAAAGTAGAAGCAGGAAGCGTTATAGTATGAACCTTCATCGCTTACCGTGACGTTGCCTGCTTTTCCGCACGCAACTGAATTTGTAAACTGCCAGCCACCATCAATGGTGTCATTCATTTCACAGGATACGCCATAATAGCAGAGGAATGTATTATCGTTGTACTGGTATCCCTGGTCACAGGTTGTGCAGGTGGTATCGTCAACCTGCGTTGCGTCATCGAGCGTGAGGTCAGTGTACACGCTCACGCCCGTGCCGTCGCAAGGGTCGCTTCCTGAGCCGAGGTGATAGCACGTGTTTCCAACCTGACAGTTTGCGCCTGCGTTATCAATGTAGCCGCCAGCATCACAGGTTTGGAGTGCCGTGCTTGTTGGCGCGGTGTATGCGCCATTTGCGCATGATTCGCCATAGTAACATGAGCAGTCAGCGCCAGATGTACACGTTGTGTCTGGCGCGCTTGGTTTTCGAATCGTACCTGATGCAGCACAATTGTCAAGGTCGTTAAAGCAACTGCTTGAACCATATGTGCCGTCACAGTACGTGCACGTGTCAGGATTAATATTATCATTGTTTTGCGCAGATTCAGTGATGCGCGCTGCAATGTCACCTGCACCTCCGCTGTCATCTCCGCAACAGTTGTTGCTTGAAAAGAGCGCGTCCCATGTGTAAGTACATGCATCACAATAGTTTTCTGCACTATCAGGGTCAAACGCGCTTGTGTTTGTAAACGTGTTATTGAAAATGTTTGTGTACGCTGGGTCAAGGGACTGGCACGCAAAGTAGTTGCCACTTCCACCACACAACGCACTTATGTTTACCACAGCGCTTCCGCCAGCACTTCCTGCAGCGTGAGTTGCTGTTGCGTTCACTGATGTCTGCAGACTGGAGCCATCATACAAAAAGCAGGTTACGTTTACGTCACGTGTGTCAGTTGTGCAGTAGTTTCCGGTGAATGAAACATTTACACCTGAACTGGTGCTTGCCGTGCTGTTGAGCGCAATCGAGAGGGAGGCAATGTCATCAACAATCGGACCATTTGCAGTTGTGTAGTTTTGGAGTGCGCCAACAAGCGTGGTCGCGTTCACCTCAGGCGTGAGCGATGTGCTTGTGCTTGATTTTGTGCCAAAGTTTGTGGTGTCAAAATACACATAGTATGTTTGCGTGCTGTTTGCGCTTTGGCTTCCGCTCCACACAAATTCAAGCATAAGAGAGCCATCAGACCAGCCAGACTCATGGTTAACTGCGCTTCCTGCAGCACTGATGACACGAATTGAATCCTGGTCAATTGTGTCCGTGACTTGTGCGTTTTCAAGCATTTTTGTGAGGTTAATTGTTGCCTGTACTGTGTTGCTGCTTGTTGCGCTTGTGTGCGAGAGCGTGACTGGCACGCGGTAATGCCATGTTGTGTTCCACCAGTCAGCAAGCGTGTTTGAACCGTCGTGGATGCGTATCCAGTCAATATCCGTTGTGTGACTAACTGATTCATTTATGGTTATCTCAGCTTGGTCAATTGAAAGACTGCTTGCAAGCGTTGTTTGCCACACATTCCATGACGTGTTTTGTGGAGGGTAGAGCGTTGTCTGCGTGACGCCAGCGCTGTTTTTGAGGACAATTGACTGAATGCTTCCCTGCGTGTTCTTGTAGCGGAGAGCAAAATAAGGATATGTTGTTGAGCTTATGTCTTCAATACCCTCATAGCTGGTGACTGCGGTTTGTCCGCTTGTCACATTGAGCGTGACATATTCATCGGTTTGCACGAGATTTCCTAAGCTTGTTGTCCAGTCAGTAATAACAGCAAAGCTCTCACCCCACCCCTTGGCAAACGTGTCAGCGTTTGAGACGAGCTTGTCTGAAACAAAATAATAATCATGTGAGAGTGAACACGCAAGCCCGTTTTTTGTGACACTGAGAGTTGCACCGTCAATGCCTGCGCTTGAGTCGTGGCTACTGTCATCAATCCATAGGTTTGCTGTTGCGTTCTCATTGCTGGTGGTGTTAAACACAGCAGAGTAGGTGTATGTGTCTGTTGCCGTGCCGTTTGTCGGTGAAACTGCTGCGTACGTGCTTAGAACTCCGTCTGCAGGTGTACACAGGCAAGAGCCGCTGCGCTCGTAGCCTGAACTGAAATTAAGCGACTGGCAGTACGCAACGCATTGCGTTACTGAAACCTGACATCCATTTGTTGGGTGGCATACTTCTCCTTCTGCAAGCGTACATGTGGTAATCTGACAGCCTGCAGTAGTACAGTCATCGCTTCGGTCGCTTGTTGCATGATAATAACAGGTGCTTCCTGCAGTGCTTCCCGGGTCAGCGCATGCTGCACTTGACCAGTCAAAGCCATCATTGTCTTCTGCACACACATTTGATGCAGAATAATAACAGTTGTTTGCCGTGTCGTCAAGACAATATCCTGCTCCGGCTCTGCTTGTTCCTGTTGTGTTTGAGAGACTTGTGTAATCACAGTTTTGCGTGTCAGTGAGTGTGTTGCATCCGCTTGCATCGCACACACTTGTAGTGTTATAGTAACACGTGAGCGTGGCGTCTGAGAGGCTTAATTCCCCTGCCTGATAACACGCGGCGTTTGCTGTTCCACTCCAGCCTGATGCACCGCAGTCAGTTGCAAAGTAACATAAGTCATTTGTATCGGAATACTCGTAGCCCGCACTGTCCTCAGCACACGTAGTGCAGGTGAGGTCTGCGTTTCCGTCGACTTGAATGGTTGTGTCCCCGCTTCCTTGCAAGCATGACCCGCTTGCATCGCAGGTTTGTGCAAAGTAACAGGTTTGTCCGTCTGCTTGTGATTCTACGCATGCTGATGAACAACAGTTATCATTACAGTATGAGGTAGCGCATTGGTAGCCTTCATTGTTTTGACATGCTTCACCAAGGTCAAGACGGCACTTGTTGCCATCTACACCGTTTACACAGCTTCGCGCAGAATCAACATCAGAGCACTGATAGTTTGAGGTGCACGTTTCAGTTGGGGTGTCAACTGTTCCGTTAACCACGCAAAATCCAACTGTCGGGTAGGTAGTATTTGCCCAGCTAAAGCCTGGAACAATGTCAGTTGCAAGTCCACCAAGCCCGTAGTATTGGCGATTTTGTGATGATGGCTCAACACTCCAAATGCCGGTACCATTGCTTTGCACAGCAATAATAAGTGAGGTTGGCGTTGCATCAGTCTCATTTGTAAACACGCCAACAACGTCATCAGTTGCGTTTCTGACTGTCCACGTGTTTGATGCAAGACAGCAACTAATGCCTGCTTGTAAGTCAAACGAAGTCGTGTCGCTTGGCACTTCAAAATAATACCTGCCTGATTGGAAAATTTCGCTTGCAAGCGTGCTGTTTGAAACGCACACATTGTTGGTGGTGGTGGCGCCATCCATTTCAATAAAGGACACGTTTGCGATATAGTAGAGGCGCACGTCTGCAGAATCTGGCGTGAACACTGCTTTCCACACGCCTGCTGTTTCTGAGTCAGGAATGGTTAGTGAGTGCGTGTTTGAGGCGCTTACTGAATTTGAAGCAGTCGCATCTCCATCATCAGCAAAGCACCCTGTTGAAAGTGACGGATTGCAGGCAGTGTCGGTGTATGAGGTGTACTCTTCTGTTGAGAGCTCGGTTCCATTTGGTTTGTAGAGCGTGACCGTGAGGTTGTCTGAGCCTGCGTAATTGTTTGCGTCTTTTGCAAAGACACGCATTTCAAAGCCATTTCCTGCGGTGTTGTCAAGATAGACATGGAGGGCTGCGCTTCTTAGGCTTGGAAGCGCGTAGCAGTCGGTACCGCTTCCGTCACGGTCGTAGCATGCTTTGAGCGCGAGGGTATCCCAGTTTGAGCTGTCATCGCTGCATGCTTGCAGTTCACTGCCATCACAGCTTGACTGGCATGTTCCTTCAACACACAGGTTAGAACAACAGTCAGCACCGGTGAGACATGACGCGCCCGTGTCATCAAACACGCCTGACGCGCTATACGTAGTGTTAATGTTATTATATGTTGTTGAGCGCACACTGCATTCAACATAGTAGCCAGGACACATGTTCTGACGATTGTTTGTGATACTCACATCATCTACGGTCCCGCTCAGGGATTGGTCGCTTGTCCAGTCTGTGGCGCCAAGCACCAGTGCCTTATCTGTTTCGTTATATATGGTACAGTTGTAATCAATATTATCTGCCAAGCAACTTGCTGAATGCGCAAAAGCGTAGTCAACATCAACAATCACATCATCAGTTCCGCTTCCAGACGCATTTGTTGCAGTCGCGCTGCTCTCAATAAAGTGGTCAATGCACACCGTGCCCGTGTTGTGGTCAGTGCAGCGGTCATTGTATGAGGCATCATTTTCAAAGTCGTAGCGCGGGTCAAGTTGGGTGTTGTAGGGTCCTGTGCTCTCATCACTAAGAGTAATACAGAAGGTAGAAGGGTCTGCTGCGCATGCTTCATTATTAAGATTGTATGAATCACCGTCATCAAGCACGCTTGGCAGGAGTTGTGACGCGCTAAACGTTGCTCCTGAGGAGAGGTAGGTTGGACTTCCATCAGTAGGCCCATAGAGCTGGAATGTTCCGCCATCACTGCTTGTTTGCAAAAGGTCAAGGTCACCATTGTTTGTTATTGAACCGCAGAAGCAAATTTGGTTTGTGCTCGCATTTACATACACCGTGCTCGTGGCGTACGCGTTTACGCCTGCAACTTTCCATTGTGAGGCTGAACTGCAGTCTGGTGTGAATGATTGAGAGAGCACGGTCTCGTCATAGGCAATGCGCGCGTAGTCAGGGTCAAGTGCGTCGCAATACATCGTGTTTGAAACGCCTTCTGACAATACGCTTGAGAGTGAAGTAATAACGCACGTCTTGTTCTCGCCAACCGTGTCTTCAAATGCGCAGGATTCTGTTGCGCTCTGATCAATTGGCGTGGCGTCATCAACGGCGCATACTACTTGCGCTGCTCGTGAAAGACCGCTTTCATAGGTAATGTTGAATACTGGCTCGATTTGTGTGGTGTTTCCTTCAACATCAACTATCACAAACGTGCTTGTGGTAATGTCATCAACAAGCGGGTTGTCCGTGTACGCAAGATTCTGAAGCGCGCCGGGAACCGTGATGAATGCGGGATTTGCTCCGGCAAGTGAGTAGCGCACGTAATCCCAGATAACCTCAGCAGTAGGGTCAGCGCTTCCCGCACCGTCAAGACCAAAGTAAATGGTTTGTGCAGAAGACGCCGCGTTGAGTGTGTCATTTATGCGCAGCACGCCATCAATGTACACGTTAACGGTTGTTCCAAGAGCAGTCATGCGATACGTATGGAACGCGTCAGTTGTATTGAAATAGTAATTGAGTGAGGTATCATCATAAAAACTGATGTGGTCTTCAAATAATTGCAAGTAGAAGCTTTGCGCGTCATCGCGAATAATGAGAATAACCGCTTCATCATCCCCGCTTGTTTGCTGTATTTTGAGTCGTGCTTCAAGTGTGGTTCCAACACCGTTGTCGCCTGAGATGCTTCGCGTGTAATAGATGCGGTCGCTTGCGCTCGCGTCAGTAGTGTTGAGTTTGCTATCAACAATGGCTTCGCTTTGCGTGCCGCTCTTAGACCAACCATCGCTTGTTGGAAGCACGTTTGCTTCGTATTCAACGTCCCACACGGTTGCTGGGGCGTATGAAATGTTTGGCTGGTCGCGCGTGCTAAAGTACACATAGAAGGTTTTGTTTGCGTTCGCGTTGTGTGAGCCCGTCCATTCCCAACTCACGGTTGCAAGAGGGTTTTGTCGCGGGGTTGCGATTGCCATAACGCCATTGCTCAGTGTTGTGTCATCAATAATTGTTGCACTTGCAAACGTGCCGTCACCATTGCCTGCATAGTACTTGATGTCACCGCTTGTCCATCCCATAGTAACAAGGTCAAGATGTCCATCACGATCAAAGTCGTACGTGTCACAGCCCGTGTGCTCGCTTACGGTGAAGAGCGTAGTTGATGAGCTAAAGTCTCCCGCACCATCGCCATAGTTAAAAATAATATTTCCCGTACCCCCGTTATTGCAGATGTAATCAATATCGCCATCCTCATCAAAGTCGCCGGTTGCAGAGCAGTACGCGTCACCAGAGCAGCCATCACTTACTGCAACCGCGCCGCCAAACGTGCCATCACCATTTCCGTAAACGATTTGTGCGTTACTCGCACCAGTTGACGCATGCACGATAATATCGAGATTGCCGTCTCCATCAAAGTCTGCAGCGTCTGCTGAGCGCGTTCCCGCCGTTGTTACGGTGCTTCTTGCAAAGGTTCGATCACCGTTGTTGAGGTAGAGATAGTCAGTACTCGCGTCAGCATTATTATAGAAAAAGTCCATTAAACCATCATTGTTAAAGTCTCCTGCAACAATGTCCCCGTTATCAGTAAGTCCTGACAAGTCGTCAATGAGCACTTGGACAAACGTTCCTGCGCTTGTTTGCACAAACAAGTAAATGTCATCTGGAGTGCCTTCTTCTGGTGCGATAATATCAAAAAGCCCGTCGCCGGTGAAATCAGCAATGGCAACCCCGTTAACTTCATTAGTGAAGTCAATAATTTGGGTGAGTGTGCTAAACACTGCTGAAGCGCTGAAGTTAGCATAGTGTATTTGTCCTGCAGTTCTTCCGCCAACTGTTATGAATTCCTGGCCTACGGCAAGGTCGTGTTTTGTTGCGACAAAACCTGTTTCTGGGTCGTATACGCGCACAGAGTAGGGGTCAACCTGTTTGTGCGAAAGGTTTGCCTGTGCAAGGTAGCGATTGAAATTGATGCGCGCATTTATGACCGGGTCTGTTGAGGATGTGGTTGTCGTGACATGAACAGGAATACGGTAGGGGTATGAGGTGTTTTGCCATGATGCAAGGTAACGCGTCTCATTTGATTGCGGCTTGCCTGTTTGGTCAGCAGTCCAGTACGTGTAGCTTGTGTTTCCTGAAAGGAAGGTTTCAGTTCCTACCTCATGCGAAACGCGCTGATTATTTGAGTCAGTATCAAAGATGGCAAGCGTGACGTTGTCAAAGTAATTAGTACTTGTAGGCTCATCAAGTTTGACGCCAAACTGGCCGGTTCCTGCGCTCACGGGTTCCTGGAAGATGAGTTCGCCATCAGCGTAGAAGGTAAGGAACGTGCCATTTTCAATAACTTTCCAGTTATTTCCAAACGCCGCAGTATACGAGCCTCCCCCAACAAGCTGGTACGTTGTTGCTGATAATCGTCTGATATAGCGACCATTTGAAATGATGCCAGTGCTTGTCACATCATTTTCTACAAACACTTCGTACGTGTAGTTAACGTGCGTGCCAAAGTCTTTGAACGTGAGGTCGTCGTCCTGCGAGTTGCCCGTGCCTGAGAGTTGTCCATTTGACACAGCCCATGTTGCGCTTCCTGCAGTCACGCTCCATGTTGGGGTGTTTGTGTAGTCTCCGTCGCTAAAGTCATCATAATAATAACTGCTAAATGCGCCGGCATCAGCTTGCGGGGCGGTTGTTTTGAGAATTGCTGAAAGGTTGAACGTGTCGCTTGGCTCACCATGCGCTGTGAAACCATTAGTGTACAGGTCTGTTATTTCTGTTGCTGAGAGTGTTCGATTATATATAGCAAGGTTGTCGATTCTGCCATCAAAACCGCGTATTCCACCTGCATTGTTGCCAAGGTTAAATGCATTTGCAGAATCACTGGTTCTTGTTCCCGTAGTAGAACTCGATTGCGTTAAAGATTCACTGACTCCATCAATATAAATAGCAGGACTATTAGAGACAGAATCACTATCATATACTAATGTAATATGAGACCATTGGTCAAGAGGAACTGCATAAGCAGTTGTGTACCATGCATTTGTCCCTCCGCTAAATGCCTGATTGAACTGTATTCTTGCATTTGAACCTGAAACAACAACATGCGCTAAGTGCTGACTCTTATCCCATAACCGTCCTAAACTCCCTCCTCCCGCAGATTCAGGATAAATCCACGCGCTTATAGTTCCTCCCGCGTCAAAGACATCAGCGATGCTAGAAACAGCAGATACCGCTATATTATTAGAAGCACCATCAAACTTCAGCGCGCTTCCGTTATACCCCCCAACCCATGACGCGCCGGTAATGGTTCCATCATTTCCATTTCCCGAGAGGTCGTGGAGCACGCTGCCTTGTGCTTCATCAAACGTGTACGCAGCAGCAAGGTTGGGGTCAGCAACAACCGCGCCGCTCACGAGTGTGGCTTCTGCAGGCACGCAGTAACATGTGCTGCTTGAAACATAGCCCGTGCCATACCCTTCAGCACGGCATGCTGCTTCGCACGCGCTTGCATCCACAAAGCAGCCATCTGTTTCGCCTGACGGCGGCACGCCATGACATGTTTCGCCAAAACCAAGCGAACAGGATTGTACTTGGCATCCGCTTGCTGAGCAATCATCAGCGCGCGAACCAGTTGAGTGATAATAACAGGTAGTGCCTGAAACCGTGCCAATATCCGGACAGTTTCCCGTGCTTCCGGTAAGACCCCAGCCTGTTCCACTTGCACAACTGTCACCGCTTGCAGCATAACACGAATCAGTATCATCATCAAGACAGTAGTCCGCGCTTCCGGTGTGAGAAGAGTATTCACAATTGCTCCACGCGCCAATATCAGTAATAGTGCTGTCAGGGGATGCGCACGCACTACAACAATACGTAGTGTCGCTACCAACCCCGCCAAGCGTGACTTCATCGCACACCGCGCTTGCAGCGCCAGTTATGCAGTCTTCTTCGCACAAGCCTTCAGCATCCTGCCCGCTTGAACAACCAGACTGGGAGCGCCATGTTGTGTCTGAACTGTCACAAAAAAGCGCTGAGCCAGAACAATCGTTATTTGGGCAGTATTGTGTGTCATCTGATTGACATTCGTCCCATTTTGTTGAGTAACATGCCCATGCAGCATCTCCTGTGCGCGTGTTGTCTGTTGCGGTACATCCATTTGCATCTGCGCAATCAGTTGCTGCATCACAGCATGCGCCGCCTGTTGGACTATTTGAAAGGCCGTTTGTAGTGTAGTTCTGGTTTTCAAAGTAGTATTCGCTTGCGTCATCACCACAGCAGGTTGTTGTTGCAACATCGCCAAGCCCAAGATTCCATGACACGCCGCTGTCGTTTCCACCGGTTGTTTTATCGCCAGCACTGCACGCGTTACAGTAGCCTTCAGCATCATCAGGGTCAAAGGTAACAATTGAGGAAGGTTTTGTAATGCCGCTTGGCGTGTATGAAAAGTTCGTGGTCAAAAGCACTGCGTCAACGTATTGCGTGTTTCCGCCACACGCGCTCGCGCTTGTTATAGTAATGCCATACGCGCCAGAAGACAGGTTCCAATAGCCCGCATCTGACCACGCGAGGGTTGAGGATGATGAAGAATAATTCGCGTAATGGGTGATGCTATTAACTGTTACTGCATAGTCTCCTGCACTGTTTCCTGAATTACACTGGGTTGCGTATATCCAGACTTTATAGGTTTCCCGGTGCGGCGTTGTTGCAGTAACCACAATCTGGCTTCCCCCGCTAAATAAGCGCTTGAATCCTGCGCTGGTGCTCCCATCTGCAACAGGGTTTCCGCCAGTTGAACCGTTTTCAGCTTCAAGCCACGTGTTTGCGGTATTAATAGTGTAAAATGAGGGGTCGTAGGCAAAGCATTCAACTAAATCATTTTCACCATTACAGGGGAGTGTGCCGCTTGAAAATGTGACGCTGTAGGGCGAGGCGGTGTCTGTTTGCGTAACATATCCTGAACTGCCCGGTGCACGACATGAGAACGTGACTGCGCGGTCGTCACCCGTACAGTACGTGAGCGAGCTTGTTGTTGCGTCAAAATCGGTTCCACCAGTGTTTGCGGTGCTCACGGTAAAATCATTAACTGCATCAACCACAATTGTATCAGCATACGAATAGTTTTGAGCAGTCTTTGCGTAGCGCACAAAATCTGTTTGCGCGTACAGTGCATTGACTTCTTCAGCAGTGAGAGCTCTATTATACAAGTATACTTCATCAATAATACCATCAAAGCGTTCAGATGAGCCAGCATAATTTGCGCCAATAACAAACGCAGCACTTGTTGAACCAAGGGTTCCCGCGTCATTGTCAGCTAACGCACCGTTCTTGTAGAGCCGAATTGTTGAGCCGTCAAAAGTCATAGCCCAGTGCGCCCACGTTGTCGCACTCACAGACGTGATTGACGAGTAACTCGTGCCTGCGTTGTACACGGCAGCATACATTACTCCGTTTACGTGGCGCAAGAAGAAACCATTGTACGGTCCTGATGAGAACTTGCTTGCAAGAGTAGCAAGCGTGCCGTCAGTCACGTCCGGATACGCCCATGCCGAGAGGGTAAACGCAGATGGCGTGGTGGTTATGCCGGTTGAAATATAATCAGAACTGCCGTCAAACGTGAACGCGCTTCCAATTTTTCCGTAGCGAACCCAGTCCGCGCTTGTGATGGTGCCGTTATTGTCCATGCCTGATTGGTCGTAGGCGCTGGTTGAATCATTTGCTTCAAAATCCCAATATCCTAAAAGCGCGGGATCAAAGCTTGCGTATGGCGCATCAGGTTTTGCGCCGCTATCAATGGTATCAAAGTACACGTAATGTGTGGTATTGGTATCCGCGCTGTGCGTGGCGTTCCACAACCATGAGGCTTTTCTGCCCGCATACTCTGCACGGACTTCATCTGGCGTGAGTGCGTAATTATAGATTTTGACTTCGTCAAGCCATCCTTTTGTTGAGTATGCTCCTGTGTCGTACCCCCCAATGCTCAAATCACCAGTTGTTGATGATGGCGTGCCGCTCACACTCCATTCATTGTCCAAATCTCCATTCACATACAATCGTAGCGTGCTTGCCCCGTCATGAGTTGCAACAAGATGGTACCATTCCCCGTTTGAAAGCCCTGTTGAACCAAGTTTACTTTGAACGCTTGGGTCCCACACACGAATAGTCGCGGCACCCCCACTTCCTGAACAATGATAGAGCTCAAACTGACCTGCTTTTCTTACAAGCGCAGTACACACATAACTATCAGGCTTAAACCATGCTTCAATAGTAAAGCCAGTGCTGACATCTACATCAATTGCTGCGTTATCCCCAACAACCACGACATCTGATGAGTCTGCAGTATTTCCCTCATTTGTTCCTGCAAAGTAAAGCGCGTTGCCGTGGATTCCCTCATCCCATGTTGCAGTGTAAATCGTGCCAGTCAAGCCATTGCCTGAACCATCCGCAGTTGTGGCCCCAACACCTTCACTGAAGCGATACTGCGCAACTGGGCCTGTTTCGTTGAATTGCACAACTGACGCGAGTTCTTCTCCCGTCTCATTAATCACGCGCACGCTGTTTGGGTCAAATGAGCTGACCGCGTTCATGGTTGACAAGTACGCGTCAAAATTGATGCGCGTGTGCACCGGGGTAGCGTTTCGACCGCTTGAACCTGCTTGCAATTCTACGGGCACACGGTAGTGCCATTCTGACGGGCTGATGCGCAGATTGTCAACGCGCGTGAGCGATGAAATGCTTCTAAACCCAATGTACCCACTATCGCGCGTTCCGGTTGCTTCACACTGCAACTCGCCATCAACATAGAAGCGCGCGGTTGGACCGTTTACTACTGCTTTAATGTGATACCATGTGTTGAGAGTTGGGGTGAACGTCGGCGTAGCGGTAGAGCCACTGCAGTAAACATCCCCATTATCAACACGGATATTAAACACGCCCTCAGCGTCACCAAATGAACTATCAAGCTGGTTGAAGTAGAAACCTAATTCTTTATTGGTGTACGCAGAGGATACAATATTGATGTCTGCTTCAACAGTGATGTTTTCAAAGGTTTTGCCTGAGTAATAAATATACTCATTTGTGTCTGATGAATCTGGTGATTCAAGCACGCCGCTTGACGCGCTCCACGTGCCTGCAGTCACGCTCCATCCTGACAGGTCATAGTCAAAACCGTCAAAGAAATTATTCCATTCTGAAAGCTCATAGTGTCCGTCATGCACCATGACCCAATCAATTGCAAGGCTTTGGGATGCATCATTGTAATCAGCAATATCAATGCCTGTGAGCAGGTGTGATGTGCCGCTTAGACTTGCGGCGTCAAGAATATTTACGGTGCGCGTTTCCCAATCTCCTGTTCCTGCAGCGTTATAGGTATTATAATACCACGTGGTTCCAATCTTGAACGCACCGCCAATCGTATGGCCTGATGGTGCTTTAAAGCGAATGGTGAAGTTTGGATACTCAGTTACATTTACGCTGATACCTTCTTGACGCAAATAGACCGTGTTTGATGCTTGCACACCAGTAATATTTGCAACACCGCCGCTTACCGTAACTGCTGAATCATTATTGTACGCAGTCCACTCACGCGCATCTGAGAAGCTTTCAGCCCAGCCACGCGTGACATGGTCGCTATTTGCGCCGGCTTCATCAGAAACAGCATATACTGAGTGGTCAAGACCGCACATAAGTGCATTGCTTTCAAGCTGCACAGATACGGTGTTTGGTGAACTAACACTTGGGGATAAATAATTATTTTGTTCAAAGAGCTGGCGAACTTCAGCCGCGGAAAGGGCGCGGTTCCAAAATTTAACATCATCAATGAGACCGTCAAAATATTCTGAACCAAGAGGATATCTGCCAATATAGTGTGTGTCTGCGCCAAAGGCAATGGTTCCAGAATCACTGTTTGCACCAATAAGCGCATTATCAACATACAGGCTTTTTCCCGAGCCATTGTACACGGCAGTTATTAAATGCCATTGCCCATCAACAAAGTCGTCCGCATCAATAGAAACATCAAGCTCATTGTAAGAAGCTCCGGCATTCAAACCAAATGAAAGAATCGTGCCTGAATTCTGGAATGCAAGCAACCAGTCAAGAGCTGCATTTTGTTGTCGAACAATCTCATAGTACACGTTTGATGTTATGTCATCAGGTTTAATCCATGCTGAAATCGTCATTGCCGAAAACGCACTTAAGTCAAGCGCAGGAATGTTCACATAAGACGTGCTTCCATCAAAGCTCAGCGCATTTCCCGCGTACCCGCTTGCCCACGTTGCACTGAAAATAGTTCCATCATTTCCATTTCCTGATGCGTCCTCTGCAACACCGCCAACACCTTCATCAAGAGCCCAATATCCTACAAGCCCTTCATCAAGGGCAGCCACGTCCGTTGTAAGACTGGTTTTAAGCGATGCGTTTGCACTTGATTTCACGCTTGCAGAAAGAACAATCGTATCTTTTGGCTCAACTGCTTCGTACGTGCCGCGCGTTGACTCGTAAATTTTCTGGATTTCTGCAGGCGCCATATACCGGTTAATGATGCGCACGTCATCAATCACTTCGTCAATAGCATAGTTTCCCGTTGAGTAGCCAAGAAGCGTTAAATCCTCAGTGGTTGGCTGTTTAATCGTGAAGCTGCCGTCAATGCCGTTATTATACGTGCCGTTGATGTAGACTTCCATGCGCGAACTGTTTTTTGTCACAACAAAGAAATACCACGTGTCAGCATCGAAAATGTTATCGCGCGACATGGCGTGTGCTGTGTCAGAATCATCATAGAGTCCCGTCCAGTACCCATACGTCCAGTCAACACCGTACGAACCCCCATCATACCCGTCCCTGCCGTGTTCAACACGATGCGGAACTGAGCCGGCAAGCTGGTGAATCGTGTCCTGCCAAGGATAGCTTTCCTGATTAACCCCCTGTTTCCACCAGAACGCAATTGTGATTTCATTGCCGGAAAATGCTTCAGAAATACTATCATCATTTGGAATCGTGATTTTTCCCGGCTTTGAGTACGCGCCAAGCCCATGTTTTCCAGCAGTATATGTTGCACTGCCCGTTCCATGATTTGCGTAAACAGAACTGTCGTGGAAGTATGAAGAATCATTGCCGTCTTCAAACGTCAGGTATACAACCGTGTCATTGGTTGAAACAACCGCGCTTGCTGAAAATGCGCCCTGCGCACCCGTACAAAAACATACATCATTATCCAAATATCCTGTTCCTGCACCTGCTTGCGCACAATCATTCTCGCACGCAGCAAGACCGCTTGCACAACCCTGGGTTTGGTCACAATACTGACCAAATTCAAGCGCACAGCTTGCAATGCCTGAACAACCACTTGTGGTGCAGTCATTGCTTCGGTCAAGCGAGCCTCCCCCATCATAATAACACGTTCCACTCACCACCGTGCCCGGGTCATAACATGTCGCGCTTGATGTAGCTTGCAATCCTCCGCTGGTGCACGGGTCAGACGCGAGGTAATAGCACGTGTTTGCAGAATCGTCAAGACAGTCCACACCAGAGCCATCAGTGTAACCCCCATAATCACATGAGCGTGAAAGTGCGGCACTTGACGGAGCAGTATACCCACTTGACGCGCAAGCTTCTGCATAATAACAATAACAACCAGTACCCTCAGTACAGGCGCTATCCGTGTTTTGCGTGAGCAACTGACCATTTAAGTCGCAGCCCTGATTTTCATAACAGCTTGATGTGCCCGCACTGCCCGCATTGCAGTAATGGCACACGTCAGGGCTTCCAGATGTGTCAACACCATAGTTATTATCACTGGTCGTGTCGTCACCACAACATTGTTGGTTTGCAACATTTGTCAACACACTATCCCACGTGTACCCACTACACCCACTCGCGGTTGATTCACAGCGCGCTTGGGTCGTGTCACGGTCATAACTTGTGCCAGCAGCTCCGCTTCCCGAACAACCAACTCCTTCCCAGATAGTGCTGCTTGCCGTACAACACGTTGACGTGCCCGCACTGCATGAGGTTGTTTCGGGTGTTGGGCAATTGCTTGGCGAATAACAACTTGTTCCTGTCCAGCAATAGCCTGAAGAGCCGCCACCGCTCGTGCACGAGAGATAATCAACCGGGTACGCGCTCGCGGTTGAAGAGTAGGAACCATAATTTCCTGCCGTGTCATTTGCGCGCACGCGATACGTGTACTGGTTAAAACAGCTCAATCCAGAATCAGTATAAGACGTTGTGGCAATTGAGTACCCGTCAGTTGCTCCAGGATTTGCTGTTGTTTCATCCACTTCGTACTTGTCAAGACCCGTAAGAAGGGTTTCGCTCTCCACGTGGTACAGACGGCAATTGTCCCAATACACGTCGCCGGTTGCCGTGCCAAGCGTGTAGGCAAGCAGGCGGATATTGCCACTCGCGCCTGTTGTAAAAACGGTCTTGATTGGCACCCATTCGTGATAGCCGCTTACTTGGTCGTAGCTCACGAAGCTTCCCTGCTGTTCAACGTGCAAACGCGCGTATCCTGCTGAAAGCGAGGTATTTACCATGCACTGCATGACGTACGTTGATGACGCATCAAGGTGCGTGCCAATCGTAAAGTCAGAGCCAAAGTACTTGTTGCTTGCTGAAGTAGTTTGCTTAAGACTATACCCACCGGTGTATACTTCGGTTGTGTCAAAACTATACCCGTTTTGCACAAGCGAGCCTGAGCGCCAATAGCCTTGTTCGCTTGCCTTCTCAAACGAGCCGTCATAGAACCAATCATCATCATTACCTTGGTCATCCCACGCACTCACTGTGTAGTAGTAGGTGGCTCCCGTATCGCTTACCCCGCCCCACGAGACTACAAGCGATGACAAGTCAGCCTGTTCTGTAACTGAGGCAGATGGCGTGCCCGGACCACCGGACTCTGCGGCATCAGAATCAGGATAATCATCGTCTGCTACAAGTGGGGTAATCTTGAAGTTGTCAACCGTCATATACGTGTTGCAGGAAGTGACGCCCGCATTGCCTGAAGTAAGTGAAGCGTCCGTCACTTCGTACTGTTTTACCCCGTCAACATAGAGTGTAAACGTGTCGCCTTCAACAAATAATTTCCAGTGATGCCATGCGTTGTCTTTGCTAAAGCCAACCGGCGTGCTTGCCGAAAGCACGTATGCTGATTGCGAATAATCATACACATCAATACCGCTTCCATCAATCCACGTGCGGTACTGGTTTGAGCCGCCGGTGTTTCTGAAAATAATTCCCGGAACATCAGCCCCGCTCACTTCATCATGGCGTAGGTCAACTTCAACAAGGTAATCAGTAAGACCGGTGTCGCCAACAAGCGCGTTTGCCCAGCACGTTGCGTCATTAGTTTTAGTGAATTGTTCTGAACTCACACTCCACGACCCCGCACTAATGGACCATGCGGGATTGCTCGTGTAGTCCCCGTCCGTGAACATGTCAATCACGCCGCCAACTGGAACGAACTGGTCTGACGAGGAGTTTGCCCGATAAAACGCGTTTTTCTTCACACCAGACTGCATCACATCAATAACTTCGCTTTGTGAGAGTTCCTTGTCAAACACGTAGAACTCATCAACAAGCCCGTCATAGTTGTATGAGCCGTCAGAATATGCACCAAGTTTTGCTGTTGTGATAGTTGAGATTGTTCGCGTGAGACCCGTTCCTGAATGCCACAACTCACCATTGAGATATATCTTCATGTCCCCGCTTGTTGCATTCTTAGTAAATGCCCAGTGATTCCACACACCTTCATATTCTGATGCAGTGGCCGCCTTGTTAATGCGGTCATAACTTGCGCCACCTGAGTTACCCGCGTCCCAATAGACATTTTCGTTGCTCCAAGGCAGATGAATGTTAATCACGCGCTGCGAACTCGCATCACGCGCTTCAAACAAGGTATCCGCTTGAGGCTGAATTGTAGCATCACCATACTGCCAGAACGCGAGCGTAACTTCATTTGTTAATGAAGAAAATGCAGAGGACGGAATAGTCACGTAGTCTGCACCGTTGAACGTGAGCGCTGAACCGTATTGTCCTACACTTGACCATGCCGCGCCCGTGATTGTGCCTTGCACGTTGCTTTGGCTCCAGTCATCAGTCGTGCTTCCTGAGCCTTCTTCAAATGGCATGTAGAGCACGAGATTAGCATTGCCATTGGTCGTGTTAATGTCAATTCTGTTGTTTGAATCATTCTGTGCGCTAAGCGAAGCGTCAGGCGATTTGTTTTTTGTTCGGTCAGCAGTGTTCACACAACTTGACGAGCTATACGAACCATAATGCGCTTGACTCGTGTCTTCAATGCGTGCGCGATAACAATAGTACGTGTTGTCAGAAAGACTATCATGCGTTGTTGACGTGCTCGTTCCCGTATAAAGGTCAGTCCATGAACCACTATTTGCCTGATACTGCACGCGATACTGGTAACTGCCCGGCAAGCTTCCTGACCATGACAGGCTTGTTTTGCCAATCTCGCTGTTAAGTACTTTATCAGTCACAACTGTGGCAGTAATAGAGGGTGTGGCAATGGCACTGCAATCATTTGACGTGCAATAACTTGCCGTTGGGCAGTGCGCATCAGCATTGCAGTCATACCACGTGCCAGAACTGCAATAATCTGTGCCGTCACCGCCCACGTTGCCGGTAACACCAGAATTATAACATGTACTGCTGTACGTGCAATCCGTGCTTGCAGAACAACACGCGTCATCAGAGGATGAAGTAGTGCACCCCGAGCCGGCATCGCACGCACGCGTTCGCTTGTTCTCCCCGCCATCCTCACAACAGGTGGTTGCTGAAGTTTCACCGCCAAGATTCCAATAGCCCGCGCCCTTGACACAGTCACAAATCGTCTGGCTTGCATCACCATCACTTTGAGCAACCCCGCTTGAACAATAGGTGGTACCATAACAACCATCCGCTTTAGGGTCATAGGCAAGTTGCGAGAAATAAGGCGTCAAACAGTTGGAGCCAACCCTATTCCACTTTACAAAAAACCTAAGATTGCCTGCTGCATCCCAGCAACTGCTTGGAAAATTAAAATCAGAACCATAACTGTTGCATGAATACGGGTCCCAGCTCTGCACCGCAGTTCCTGCCGCCACCGTACCAGGGGGCCCCGCTACATCAAGATCGTGGTCGCAGTTTATGTTGCGATGCGTCATATACGCAAAATTGGTACCATCATCTGAACAGGTCACATCCATGTCACCAAGATACCCTGATGCCGTGTACTTTCCCTCAAGATATACACCATCAAGACAGGTGGTTGAAAGTGACGTATCATACACCACATATGTGGGGTTTGCCCACGCGTAAGAAGGACCACAGGCCATGTAAGTATTCGCGTTTGCTGTCTCATCCAAGTACGCACACCAATCGCCCGTGTCATCAGTGTACCCGTTGCAACGCCAATACACACCAGCAATTCCCTGATACTCCTCAAATGTTCCAGAAGCGGACGTATCGGCCAGCTTTGTAGGACCAATTACTGTGAAACCTGCGGATGTGGCAAGCACAAGAGTAGAGTGGCCAAAAAGAATGTAGGTAATAAAAAACGTAAAAACGAGAAGATAGGAGAAAAAACTCTTTTGCGTGCTGCGGGGAAGCGCTGCTTTTCTGATGTAGAGAATGCTTGCAAACCAGCAAAGAAGAATGCCTATTGCAAAAAACCGCTCAAGAAATGCGAAATTTGAAAAAAGCAAAAAGAGCGCAAGAAACGCGAGGGAAAGCGCGTATGCACTAGTGCGAATAATTACTGCAATAGCCCTGTCCAGTTTCAAGACACCTACTCCCCAAACACTAAAAAGATTCACCGCATGCACATAAAAAGCTTACGAAAAAGAAGCGCGGAGAGTGCTTGAAATTAATAAAAAAGAGTTAAGACTGCCAAAAAAAGACATAACCCTGTTTTGAGACACATAAACGCGAGAATAAGACGTATGAGACCTTTCTTGTCTGCAATTTTTGCGTGTTGAGACCTATTTGGATAAGGAGAATACTACAAAATGAGAGGTGTTAAACAAGAGCTCATAGGTTTGGGCGATAAAGTCGTTGAGCACACTGCTTTGAGTCATAAACTCATCAGACATAATAATGGTTTGAGGAGGGTTACTGCCAAGACGCATAACCACGTCACCCCACCCCTTTGCACCTAAATGCTGGGGAAAAGAGTCATATTCACCTTCAAATACCGGAGTATTATACAAGAAGGATGCGTAATTTACCACAATAGGGTCGCCAAACAGCGTGGCGTTCCGGTCAAGCCTGCTTAAAACTAATACCAGCTCAGAATTATCCTGCAATGAAGAAATAATAGTTGCGTGTGCAAGCAAAATGCCAAACAACAACGCGAATAAAACAACATCTTTTTGTTTTACCTCTGAGAGAACAACCGCAAAAAACGGAAGCGAAATAAGAACATAGTGGTAAAATGGCGCGCTAAAGAGAAACAAAATAAACGCGTCAGTTGCAAGCAAAAGCAGAGCATGATGTTTTTTGAAAAGAAACGCAATAGAGACAAGAATAAACAAATTAAGGGTTGCATAGTCAAACAGGAATGATACTTGTGTAATACCTATCTTTGTTGCGGCGTGAAAGAACAGGGTGTTTTCAATAAATGGTAGGCCATACATGAGTGTGAGACTTATGAAACCTATGCTTATACTGGTAAGTGCGCTCACTAGAAAACGCCGGTTTTTCCCATACATAAAAAACACAAAGGGCAGATACATAAGAGCAAGATAGCGCGTAAAAAAAGCAAACGAAAACAAAACCCCGGCAAGCACAGGGCGTTTTCGCACAAGCGCAAATGCAGAGAGTGCGACAAACATGCCGGCAAGCAGCATGCCAACACCGCTGCGCGAGAACGCGAGAAACCCCGGCATAAGCAGGAGAATCACAACAGCAAAGAGCTTGTTTTTTGGCGCAAGCGCGTACACCAGAACAAGCAATGCTGACGCACAAAAAACAGGCACAAGACGGGCAATAAAAAGCGACGCACCAAAAAAAGTGAACAGCGCTGAGAGCACCCATACCTGAACGGGAGGGTGAGCAAAAAATAAGTCAGTGTAGAGCAACGCGCCGTTGGCGGCTTGCTTTGCACTATTAAAATAAAAAATGTCATCCGAGTAGATTATGCCCGCAAAAAGCAGGCTTAGGGAAAAAAAGATGCCTACTACAACAATGAGGGGTTTTGCAAGCGCCATGTTACACAACAAAACGTGGGCAGGGGATAAAAGGTTTTAGTCAGCATTGCATTGCCCTGCGCGCAGCACCAACCCCGGTTGATGTGTTGAGCGCGGCATATATAACATACGTTGCATTGCGCAGTGGAACCATGAATGTTCGGTGTTCAGGCTCAGAGCAGGCGTGCGTACGGATAGTATCATAGAGCGCTGCATGAACTGAATGGGTAACAAACACGCGTGAGGTCACGTCTGATTCGCATGAAGCGGTAATTGTGCAGGTTATGTTGCACGCGCCAAGTGTAGTGCGCACACCAGCACACACAAGCGATGTTTCAAATGATGCGCGGGGCATAAGAACAATGCCTGCAATGATTACTGCACACAAAAAGAGCATGCCAACAAGGAAACTACGCCACTTTGAAGATGCTTGTGTTTGCATCAGAAAACACCTCCGTATAGTACATGCTTTTTGAGAATAGTGCGCGACTGAGACCTGTTGAAAATGAGCCAATAAACACGTGGGTCACACCCTTTGCTAAAAGTTGGTCATGCAGCGTTTGGTTGTTTGGATTGAGAGTAAGAACATGGTAAAGAGCAACACGCGAAGCATACTCAGTGTAGTTGTACGCACTCCAGCACGTATTTGTAAAGTACCATACCTTTCGCGAAGTAATGGGAAAAATGCGCTCTCCATAACTGCTTGAACGCCCCACACATCCCGCACCACCCCCATCAATGAGAAAGGTTGCATTAAGAGAAACATTTTCACGAATAAAGTCCATTGCGTGATAAAATGACGCGTCAGGAACTGGAATTGAAGATGCAAACGTTCCCTGCACAATCGTGCTGAAGAAAAACAAAGGAGAGGGGGAGGCAACAAGCACAAATGCAATAACGATAATAGTATTAATTCTGGTGCGCGTTAAAACGCGTGAAAACGCAATTGCATAAAACAACCAAACTATCAGGGTTTGACGAACAAAGTTATTGTCGCCAAACAGAAAGAAATTAAACACAACAAGAAAAATAAAAAACAAGCCAAGCGTTTTTTTCTTCACTAATGTTTGCCAGTCAAACACAAGAAACAGGATGCCTAAAACAAACAGGATAGAAAATGAAACGCCCTGCGAGAAAAGAACAAACACACCAAGCACGCGGGCAGGTAGTGGAAGCGCGTTTGCTGTTGAAATTGCAAAAAGGTCTGCTTTATTCTGCAACAAAAACGGGAGCAGAAGATACGCGCCAAAGGTTAAAAAAAAAGGAACAAGCGCAACAGCGCTCAACACTGCTGCAAACAAAAACTCTTTAATGATGCGATAAAGGCGTGCGTACTCTTTTTCAATACTAAGCGCGCATGCAACTGCTGCTCCAAACACTGCGGCAACAAGACCCACATACCAGTGAAATAACGCAATACCAAGAGTTGCAAGCACAAAAGCAAAACGGGCATGCCCTCCTTTTGAAAGCACATTGAGCGCGTACATAAAAAGCATGAGAAAAGGGAGTGCAAGCGCGTATGGATAAATGCCTGAGACTGCGAGAAGAAAACAAAAATCAAAGGCAAACGCGAAAAACAAGAACGCGTTTTTCGCGCGTTTTTTGCTAAACAACTGTGAGAAAAAAAGAAAGGCAAAAACCAAAAAAGCACTATTGCCAAACAACAGTGCAAATGACGCACCAACAAGCGTGTTTATTCCGGCAAGGTCAAAAAGAAGAGGTATAATGATAGTTCCTGGAAAATAAAAAAACCCTTCAATAATTTCAAAGGGTACAAGATTTGCCATAATACCCCCTTTAAGAACCATAGCATGGGCAAGAGAACCAAAACGCCCCACATCAGAACCAAGAATAATCCAATTGAGTTTTGCAAAGACAAACACGCGGGCAAAAAACGCGAGCACAAGTATCATAAGTGCAGACCTGCTTTCCAACCTGAATTCAAGAGCGCGCTTAGACAAGAGCAAGATACGAAACGCGAACGGAAACGAAGAGAGTGAAAACACAAAAAACAAAAACCATTTTGAAAGTGGCGCGTTAAGCAAACTACCAAGCACAAGAGTAGCAAGCGTGTTAAGTACAAAACTGCCAAGAACTGAGAAGCCAATAAAACTGAGCAGAGCAGGTTTTTTTGAAAATGAAAGGTATGCGAGCGCGCCAGGAATAAACAGAATAAAAAGCGCACTTAACAGCAAGACAAGAGGAGAAATAGAAAAAAACAGGCCGCACAAAAGAAGGGAAAACGCGCTAAGCACGAGAAACAAAACACCACCTTGTTTGATGCGCATACCACCTTCATACACTATGCGCCATTAAAAAAATGTAGCGCGTGCACACGTATTATGCGCGTAAAATCTTTTCTTTTAGCACAAGCCAGCCTGAGCGAAGCTTGACTTTCAAGTCGCGCGGGCTTCTTACTGAAAGCAGATTTGAAACAATTTTTTGGGGGGTGAGATAAAATGATGAGTACGCCTTTGTTTGCAGAGACTTCATCTCGTCAAGAGTCACCCCTTTTGGAACATAAAAGGGAAATGTGTCATCAGGCATGAAACGCGCCCAAAAATCAGGCGCGAGTTTTCCTTCACGAACCGCAATACTAAACAAATCAGAACCCGGAATGGGCATAGCAAGATGAAAATCAGCGTAATCAGGATTCAGCTTCTTTGCAAAGGCAAGGGTTTGTTCCATCTCTTCTTTTGTTTCGGTTGGGTGGCCAAACACAAAATAACCAATGGTTTTGAGTCCTGCTTTTTTTGCTTCATAAAACCCATGAAATAATGCCTCATTGCTCACATATTTTTTGATAACCTCGTTTCGCACGCGCTCGCTTCCAGATTCCACACCGAACTTGATATTTGTGCACCCTGCTTTTTTCATGAGGTCAAGAAGTGGTCTGTCTACATAATCAGCACGCGTCTCACACCCCCAGCGAATCCTGATACCGCGTTCAAGAAGTAAAACACACATATCTCGCACGCGTTGCATGTCAAGGGTGAAAAAATCATCTTGAATCTCAACATAATCAATGCCCTGTTTTGCAAGCAGTACAAACTCGTCAACCACGTTTTTAGCGCTTCGCTTGCGATACGAGCGTTTTGTTGGTAGCGCGCAAAACACGCAATTGTAAGGACACCCGCGTGACGTGATAAGGGTAGTAATACGGCCCGGGTCAAGGGGTGAAAAATATTTTTGTTGGGGTAGCAAGTCGCGCGCGGGAAGCGGGAGCGCGTCTAAATTTTTAATTGGTTCAGGTTTGTTTGCGCGCACGATGCCCGTATCATCAGCCCATACCAAGCCAGGCGTGCTCATGTCACGTGTTTTAAGAAAGTGAGGAAATGAGCGTTCAGCATCACCGCGAAACCCGAAATCAGCGCCAATCATGGTAAGTGAGTGGGGTGCGTGGTGAATGTGGGGTCCGCCAACAAACGTTTCAGCGCTAATGCCTTCTGCAAGTCTTTTTGCAATAGCAAATGAAAATGAAGATACATAAAATCCAACTGCGTCAGGCTTCTTGTCATTTACAAACGCAATAACGTCTGAGACTGACATATTGAGTGCTGGCGCGTCAAGAATAGATACTTCGATGCCTGCTTTGCGAATACTTCCTGCAATGTAGGCAAGACCAAGCGGGGGGTAGAGTTGAACGGGTAAATGGAGGTTTGTATCTTGTGAAGAGAGCGTGTACGGGGGGTTGACCAGTATAACGTTCATACTACAAGAGAATCTTGTTTTGCTATAAGTGTGTATCTATGCAACACCCACAGAAACAGCGTTATACACGCGTGCAAGCGTTTCTTTTGAGAAATCCGCACGCACAGGAAGCAGGACGGTTCTTTTGCTAATCATGCGCGAAATTGTGTGTTGTTCTTTTCCGCAGTAAGTCAGCCATGATGGTTGCGCATCAATGCCACGCGCAAGTAAATGTGCAAGCATTTTTTCACGCTCATCAGAGAGAAACACAAGATCAGCATACGAGTGTTTTGAAAAACGTGCCACGTTTTGCACAGGCACGATGCGTGAAAGTTTTTTTGCAAGCGCGTGCGCGTTTTTTCTTCTTGCTTTCAAGTGGGCGGGGTGTTCAAGCTGAAAAAGACCAAGACTTGCCTGGAGCCGCGAGAACTCTGCGTTTTTTGGGGTTTTTACACCAATATCTTCAAACAAGAAAGCAAGCGGGTCTTTGTTAAACATACGCAAAATGCGCAAGACCGGGTATGAGGTGAGCGCAAAAACGCGCGGTAAAAGTGCTTTTTCAAAAACGCTGGCTTTCATGACTTTTCGTAGAGTAACAATAGGTGATGCGCGCCGCGCGTGTTTCTGTTCTTCACGCAAGTGTTTTGAAAGTCCTTCATCACTCGTAACAACCACGCCTCCGCCAAGCGTGTTAAGCTCTTTTCCAATACCCAAACTAAACACGGCAGCATGACCAAAACTGCCCGCGGGCTTGAGATGATATGATGTTTCTAGCGCGTGCGCACAATCCTCAACTAAGATGAGTCCGTGTTCTTCACAAAACGCATTGACTGCTGAAACGTTGAACGGGTTTCCGTGCGCGTGCAAACCAATAACGGCACGCGTGCGCTTTGAAACCTGTTTTGCAAGCGCGTCAGCATTGAGGTTAAACGAATCAGCGTTCACGTCTACAAACACGGGCCGTGCGCCAAGCCTGCGTACCACATTTGCAACAATAGGCGTGTTGTATGCGGGCAGGAGCACTTCGTCACCAGACCCCACCCCGTAATAGGAAAGTACGAGTTCAAGACCAAAGCGTGCTGAAGAAAAGGCAAGCGCCTCATCCTGCTTGGTGCGACGTGCAAACGCGTCTTCAAAATCGTCTACAACACGCGAATCACAGGCGCGTGCGAGCACGGCTTTTGAAAGTGGCGTGTGAATGCGCTTTCGAGGAATGACCTGCATACACTTTTTTTGTGCGCGCATACACATAAATTTTTAGGTGAAAACGCGCAGCGTGTCACGAATAAGCGGAATATTCTTGTCAAGGTTAAGTACAAACGTGAGCGCGTGGCGCGTTATAAAACGAAAGAGAAAGCGTGGAGAAAAATAAAATGAACGATAAAATCTTGATTGCAGTGCCTCAAGTGTTTTTGTATCAACCCTGCTAAAGTTTTGCTGTACTTCTTCATTGCGGTTTGTAAAACTCCACGCATTTATATCCCCTTTAAACAAAGATGCAGCAGGGTATTCAGTGAGGTGGGCGACCTGTATCATATCAAGGTCAAGCGAGTTTGCAAGCGTGATGGTTTTTTCAATTTCCTCAAGCGTTTCAGATTCGTTGCCAATAATAAAATAGCCAACAATGTTGATGTGGTATTTGTTGCAGAGAAAAACAGCTTTGCGAATCTTTTCAACGCTTGTTCCTTTTTGCACGTTTTTAAGGATGCGGTCACTGCCTGACTCAAGACCCATGCAGACTGTTGTGCATCCTGCACTGCGCATTGCTGAGATAAGTGGTTCGTTGAGCGTGTCAACCCTGCTTTGCACTGCCCATTTTATGCGCGTCTTTCGTTTTGCAAGCACCGCACACAACTCAATAACGCGGTTTGAATTAAGCGTGAACAAGTCGTCGAGGATATAGACAAAGTTCACGCCTTTTGAGTGTAAACACTCGAATTCGTCTGCTATGTGTTGTGCGCTTCTGTAGCGATATTTCTTGCCGTGCGATGCGCGTTCAGCTTCAGAGCAAAACGAACAACTATACGGGCATCCCCGTGAAGTCATAACAAAACCAACACGCATGCGTGCGTTGAGACTGGTAGGATAATAAAAAGAGTATCCCTGATTAATAAATAATTCATGCTTTGGCGAGGGAAGCGAGTCGAAATCGTCAAGTTCAAGGATAGTTCGCACCCCCCTTGCGTAGGTGAGTTTTGAAGCAAACCAGCACAATCCGGGAATATCACGCACACATTTTTTTTTGGTAACTAAACAGTCAACAACACGGGCAAGCGCGTTCTCAAACTCGCCAAGAACAACATAGTCAATACAAGATGACGCGTGCAAAAAACGTGTTACAAGATAGGTGGGCGCGTTTCCAACTACGACAACAGGCATATGAGCAAATAATGCGTTTTGCTTAATTGCATTCACCAGCGACACGGTTTCCTGTGAAACAGCTAAGTTTGGTTTTATCACAAGAATGTCCGGTTTTGTGTGGGAAAGAAACGAAAACACGGTTTGAGGGGTTTTGCCATGCACTGCAGTATCAAAAAAAAAGGTCTCGCATCCTTCTTTTTCAAGAATGCGTGCAGCAATACCAAGGTCAATTGGCGGAAGTAAATGCTTGGGGTGCGTGGTCTTATCCTTGAGATGAAATGTTGTGTGAAGCAGGGCTACGCGCGGCGCCATATCCACATGAATAACATGCGCGCTATAAATGTGTTATCATACTAAACAATGTTAGCTTAGCGCGCAAAGACGCGTGCAGGACCAAATTGCATAACTTGTTTAAAACCATATTTTAAAAGCAGGTCTTGAGCAATGCGCGTTGTGTTAAAACCAGTACGGTTCTCGTAATTTATAACCGGTTCGCTCTTTTCGCCGCTTAGAATTGCATAATTAAACGTGGCGTTGAGAAACGCGAGTTCAAGCTCCCGGGGGCTTTTGGCTTCACGAACACGCGGTATGCTGTCGCCTAAGGAAGGAAAGAACAGTAACGGGATGTTTTTTTGCGTGTACACGTACCCGCACGTTTCTGACCACGTATCAAAAAGAATGAGACCTGTTGCAGCGGCTTGGTTTCCAACAAAGGTTTGTGCCTGACAAAACGTTTCTTTTGGCGCGAGATTTGTTGAGAAAAGCAACAAAACAGAAACAAGTGTAAAACCAGCAAAACACCACACTAAATGCGTATTTTTTTTGACAAGCATGCTCAATCCGGTTCCAAACATAATAAGCAGCAAAACAGTAAGCGGAAGAATAAAACGATATTCCTTGTGAGGGATAAAAGAAAACACAACAAGCCAGACAAACGCGCTTGCAAGAACAAGACGGTGCTGTTTTTCCCAGGTAAAAACAAGAACACCAAGAAGAGGAATAAGCATGAACCGCCAGGAAAGCGCTATTTTTTGCACGTAAAAAACAAAGGGGGCAACACCAAATTGCGCGCTTTGATTGCTCAAGATATTATAATAGAAAAACCGGAATGTTGAGACAAACGGAAAACCATAGATAACCCAGTCAAGCACACCAGAAAAGAGCAGGGACAGAAAAAGACCAAACACAAAAGAGCGGATATCCTGTTTTGAACGCCACACATACAAAAGAATAACGGGCGCAAGTATAAATGCGGGCGGGCGAATCATACCTGCAATTCCTAAAAGAATGCCTGCAAAAAATCGCGATTTTGGTCCGCGCACGCTTAAGCCAAGAGCTCCAAGAAGAGGAATAAGCATAACTGGAGTTGAGAGCGTTCGTGAACTATAAACAAGCAGTTCCCACCATACGCCAACAAAAAAAGTAGCACTTAACGCCTCACGCTGCGAAGCATGAGAACGCACAAGCAGGTAAGTAAAACACACAATAAGCATAGATGCAAGAACGTGGGTGAAATGTGTGCTAAACAGTGCAAACGACGCGGAAACAAACGACGTGAATGTGAAGATAGCCTGGATGAGAAGAGGGTAGAAAAAAGAGCGCATGCCATACACAAATTCAAAGGGGATGATGCCAAAACCCTGCGCACCAAAAAAGGCTACTTCAAGAGACTGAAAAATTTCGTCAGAATGAAAAAATCCACCAGACCGTACAAACACAAACAAGCGAAGCACAAAGGCAAAAACAAGAATCAGCGGAAGGGGTTTTGGTTTCATGTGCGTGCATACACCTCAACGAGTTTTTGATTGTGTGCGCGTGTTTGAAAGCGTGAAGGAGGGTAGGTAAGCACGGGCACGGCAATGATGCGTATGTATGTTGCATTAATACAACGCGAAAGACCAGGCACGTATTTGAGGTCGTCAGTATGTATAATTAGTGAGTACTTTTGTTCAACACATCGCAAGAAGAGTTCTTCTTGAGAAAGCACGCCATTCTCAACAAGCGTGCGCAGCTTCCACACATCAAGCGCGCCAGACGAGTGTGCTAGAAAAAGCACGCCGCCAACTTCGCTTAACACAGGTCCTGTTGATTGATTAACAAGCACGCTCAGACGAGCAAAGGCAGGATAGGCGTCAAAAAAAGAATAGGCAGCACGCATACCGTCAAGTGGGTTGAGTGAAACCGCACCACCCATTGAAAGTAAAAGCACTTGGGCTGCGATGCCAAACAAAAGCAGTGCCTTCATGCGCTCGGTTTTAATGTGCGCTGAAAGATACACTGCTCCAATAATGCAGCTGATAAATAATGATTCAAGCGCGTAATTTGAAGACGAACCCGCATTAAAAGCCTGAAATACGAGCAAGGCAAAGGCAAAAAGCGCGTACATGCCAAGAAGCGAGTGGGGTGAGCTGCGAACGTATTGGTACGTGAGGAACAGAAGAAGCGGCGCTGAGAGCACAAGACTCACAAAGAGGTATATGTCAAAAGATGAACCAAACGACGTGTATAAAAAAACGTGTTTTACAAATTCTCCATTTGAAAGCAGGGTGAGCGCAACAAACAAGGCAAGGCCTAAACCAAAAAGCATAGTAAAAAACACGCGCGCACGACGTCGTTCATACAAGAAAAGATAGACAAAAACAGCAAGGGGCGCGGCAATAAAGGTGTGCTTGGTGTAGAGTGAAAAAAGAAACGCAAAGGCGCCGAGTGCATCTTTTTTATAGGAAATAAAAAACAGGCCAAGAACAGAAAAAAAGAGCGCGAGCATATCAACCCTATTGTGCGCTGACCAGAACATGACAAAATATGATGCAAAAAACAAGAAAGAAAAAAGCGCTGCCCACACAGGTTTAGCGTGGTGTTTTCGCGCAATCACATATATCAAAACACCAATACCAAGCGATGCAATAAATGAAATAATGCGACCTGCAACAAATGCCTGAGAAAATAACGGCATCAAAAGCGCGCTTAGCGCGTAAAAAAACGGGGGGTACGTGTTTATTGAGGGCATGCCCTCTGCGGGAAGCGGGGGGTAGAGTGTGCTTCCAAGAGACAGATTTTTTGAAAATGCAAACACAAAACCTTCAGCAGTAGTAAAATCAAAAGGAAAGCTCAGACGAACAAGACCTTGATGAATAAACACAACAAAAAAGATGCCAAGCAGGGTAACAGCAAAGAACATACCAATAGTTTTCAAAAGCCACGTGTCAGACCACACACGCCGCACAAGTGCTTCAATCTCAGTGGCCCACACCACAAGTAAAACAAGTGCTATAAACACAAGCAAGGGAACAAAAAATGTGGGGAATAAAAGGTTAAGAAAGGAATTTGTGCCTTCTAAAAAAATGCGCGGGGCATAGTATGAAAAAAGAGGGTTTGCAATGGGTAAGAACGTGTCAAAACGCGCCTGAGATGAGGGTGCCATTTCTTGATTAACCAATTCAACTTCTTCAGGGTAGGTAAGACCAAGACCATGAAAGAATAAGGAGATGAGCAGCAAAGAAAAAAAAAGCGGTTTTTTGTTACCCTCAAAACCGCGAACAAGCGGAAGCGCAAAAAAAGGGATAAGAACCGTAAAATGCCGCAGTTCAAAGACCAGACCACCCCACCACGTTTTAAGCTGGGTGAGTAAAAGCACAAGCAGCACGAAAACGCCAAGAAACGCAAGCGCATGCGCTTTTTCTTTGCGAAGCATTTTTGGCACGGCAAAAAGACCAAACAACAAGACAGGCGAGTAAAAGAACAAACCACGATACGGATAAAACAAACTGCGAACTGCAGTGTTAAAGCTTCCTGAGATAGAAAAGGAAAATTCCTTTGAAAGACCCGGCTCTCCTGGCCAGTAGAGCGGGTCAGCATACGCATTCAAAATGTCAAACGGCGTGCCAAAAATAATTATATTATATACAAGAAGGGGCAGAATACCTGCAAAACATCCGGCAAGAAAATGCACAATGTTTTTTCGCCTATAGAGCACCTGCACAAAAATAACAACAAGCACAATTCCAGAAAGCAGGTCTGCAACAATTGCAAGCGCGCCAAGCATACCTGCAAGAAACTGCTTATCCTCGTGCTCAGAAATCAGATAATACGCACTAAACGAGAGCAACGCACCAAGCGCGCTTCCAAACAAAGTGCGTGAGTAGGTAAAGAGCATGGTTGCAAATGCAATCGCAAGCGCGCCAAGAATAGCGTGTGACTGTTTTGTTTTTTTGCGCAAAAAATAGTACACAAGCGTGCACAAAAGCGCGCTGGGAATGGCTGATACTACGAATGTTGCAAAAAAATAGAAAAGCTGCTCACTGGAGATAAGTTCCTCTTCAAGGCTGGTGTGAACAGGTAAGAGACCAAACACTGCTTTCCAGATTGTGTATACCGGAACCAAAACAAATGAGGTGAGGGGTACTTTTTCAGTATAGTAATGACCCTTATAATATGCGCGGTCAATGCTGTTGTTTGCAAATGAATCAGTGATAAATGAGTGTTCTTCAACAATAGCGCGCGCAAGATTCACACGTGCTTCATCATTGGTGCCAACAAATGAAGAAAACACAGAGAAGAGCAAAAGACAGGTAATAAATACTTTTACCGGCACACCCACAGGAATCATGCTAAGAGTGTTTGAGCACGCAACGCGTATTAACGTTTTTTATTCTGCAAAGACACCCTTAATAGTCACTTGTTCTGCAGCGCACTCTCCATACCTATCAATTCCAATCCAAAGCGATTCAACACCAAAAACAGAAGAAGGAATAACCATCCTGCCACACGTCTCGCTAGCAACGGTTTGTCGCTGCATAAATCCTCCGGCACTCACATCAAGAACCACGCCGTCGTCTCCAGCATAGTTTGTGCAATAAAACACGCTTAACTGTCCATAGTTTGAAAAGTTAAGCTCCTTAGTAATAAAGCTTGCATCATTACACGAGCACATGTCAAGAAGCAGGCCTTGAGAAGTATTTGTTGCAGGACAGGTTACTGACGTGTTCCACGCACCATACAAAGGGTTATGAAGTGTAGGAATAACCGGGAAGAGCACATAATCATAGCTTACAAGGTCTGCGGGGTTTTCATACACCCAGTCCTGACGAACAGCAAGACTTGATACATTAAGAACGGAAAGAAGAGCAAGCAAGACAAACACTGCCCTCACAAATTGGGACTTGTTTTGACTAAGGTAGTCAAATGCAAATATGCAGAGTACCAGTATTGCGGGGAAGTAATGACGAACATAGCGCGGTGTTGCACCACCATGCCACGCACCAGAGACAAGTGAAACCACCAGATTTACACCAACCACAAAAAGTAGGGCATTTCTGAGTTTTCTCGGCTTGAAAAACAGCGCGCCAAGCAGACCAAACAGGAGAAAGGGAGAATTGTAAATAAATCCCTTTTCAGAAAAGAGCGCGCCAAACAAACCATACGAGTTTAAGAACAGACCGTTTGCCCATCCAGCAAAGGAATACACAAACGTTTGCACACGAAGCAACGGGCTAAACCCAAATAACTCGGTTACAAGACCGCCTGGATTAAATGGGAAGACGCTTACGTCTTGGCTTACCCAGAATCCACTTGACGCGTGATACGCAGTAAAAAACAGTTTGAGCACGGCAACGGCACACACGTAAACAAAACCCAGAGTAAACAGGTCTCGTTTTGTTAGTAATTTCTCAGAATAAAGTAACACGCCAAAGGGCAGTGCCAGAAACAAGGCATAATTGAGCACACCGCTTAATATATGGCCGACAAGCAGGCCGAGCGGGGTTTTGAGCAGGTAGGTGTAGGGGAATGCCAACACAAAGGGTAAGAGCGCGGCGTGTAAAAGGTAGACAAATCGGTGGTCGCGCGTCTTGTACAAACCAAGCGCGCCAAACATGAAGAGCATAAAAAAGGTTGCTGAAATAATTTGTGTCAGGAGCAGGGGAACATAAATCACAATGCCGGTTGCAAGACCTGCAAGAAGGGTGAACACAAACGCGTATTTGCGGTAAAACAAGCGAAGCGTAAGATACAGCACAGAAAGCAGAATGCTTGCAAACACGGCGTTGCCAAAGAGGAGTGCTGTTTGAAGACCAACAAGAGAGGAAAGAAAAGAAAAGGGCAACAGAAATGTGCTTGCAGCAAACACGCTGCGCGTTGGCCAGTAGCAACCCGCAGAGTCAACAACAAAATCAACATTCTCACTCACGTTAACAGAGCCAAGCATGCTTCCTTGAGCAAAACAGGTTTTTCCTTCACGTAAATTAAGAACAGACGCACTTACAATATCAAAGCGCTCATCAAAAAATGTAGTATTCTCATGAGCAGAAACAAGGGCGTGCCAATTTTGCCCATCAAAGCGCGGAAAAAAAGAGAAAAGCGCAAGAAATATAACAAATACAAAAACACTTCGTTTTAACGCAGACAAACCATTCTTGGAAAGTTTTTGCATACTAGTTAGAAGAAATGCAGCTTTATAATTATTAAGTTACGCGAATAATCAAAAGCCCTGCAAGAAAAAAAAGACCGCAGACAATGCCGATTCGCCGGTAGTCTGCGCGAAGCAACGCGGTGTCTGGAATGGAGATGCGGACAAGAAAAATAGATGAAAAAATAATAGCAGGAATACTGACAAAATAAAAACCAAGGCCAAACGGCATGAAAAGAGATGCGCCAATGGCACAGATAAGAAGCGCACGTGAAATGAGGCGTGTATTCTTTTTTCCAAGTGCGCGGGCAGTAGTACATGCGCGGTCTTTTGCATCCTCTTTGCTGTCTGCACATTCATGAATAAGCTGGGCCACGGTCTCAAGCAAAAATAGAATAACAAGCACTACCCACGCGACTGTGCTGAGGGGAAGCGTCGCGCCAAGCAAAAACAAAAGTGAAAACCCCGCGCTGTTGCTGAGGGTTCCAATGACAGGGATTGCTTTAAGACGCGGAAACGGAAGCGAGTAGAGCGTAACAATTACCACAAAGGTAAGTGAAAAAAGAATTTGGTTTGCATCCAAAAAACGTATGAGCGGCGCAAACAAAAGAAGGGGAATAAAGGGGAAAAAACCTTTTTTCTTTTTGTCAAAAAAATCATTAAATGAATAGGCATAGGCAAGCAACAGCGCAGCACTCACAAGCGCAATACCCATGCGAAGAGCAGACGCGGGTGATGATGCAAACGCGCCAAGCACAACAAACCCTAAAAAATGCGGCCAGTGCAACACGCGATACGTTTTAAGAATTCCCTGCATACCACTCCACCAATACGCGCTTTGGCTTAATAAAAATTCGTAGACTGCGCTGCTATGTGGCTAAACAGCGTTTTAAAACGAAGAATTATTAAACTAACACAACACACAATAGAGTATGGGGGAGCACATACAAGAGCGGCTCAAAAACAAGATAGAGCGCGTAGGCGTGCGAGACGAAGAAACAGTTGTTTCACACGGCGTTGGCGAATGTCTTTGTTGTGGCCTGCTTGCAAAACAAAGCAAAGTGCTTCGTGATGGATTCTTGTTTACTATACGCCAATGCGATGTGTGTGCGTTCCAAAGCGAAGCGTTCGACAAAAAACATGATGAATTTGCACTCTACAAATCCTCACTTGCAAACACGCACATAACAGGGCGCGTGGGCGAACCAATTAGCGAAAAATCCTTTAGCAATCTTGACATGCACGCAGTTGTGCTGCACGTAAATGCAACGTGCAACACGCCCTGCAAGATTTGCTTTTATCCTGACTTGCTTCCCCAACAAGATATTACAATTACTGCGGTTCGCAACGGGCTCAAACGATTTACAAACCAGCAAAAAACCGTGTGCGTGTTTGGAGGTGAACCAACCATACACCCTAAAATAATGCATATTGTCAAAGAAGTGAAAGCGTCAGGCAACACCCCCGAGCTTTTCACAAACGGCATCAAACTTGCAGACATGAATTTTCTTGACGCGCTTATTGATGCAGGTCTTGAACGCGTGAACATTACCGTTGACTCATTTGACAAAGAACCCTACGAGCGATTGCGCAGCGGCGCGTGGGAATGGAAACTCCGCCTCAAAGGCCTTGAAAATCTTGGAAAACGAAACATCATAACTAAAATCAATGCAACAATTGCAAAGGGAATTAATGACCATTCAGTCAGTGAGCTTATGGATTACATCAACGAACACGCGTACGTAACTGAATTGCGCGCGCTCGCACTCAATCCTACCACGGGAGCGTTAGGTCTCGAATACGTGCCCTCCATCACTGAACTTATCTCGTACATGCCTTGTTTTAGTGTTGAGCATTTCACCGAGTTTCGAACATTTCAAGAGAATATTCAGCGCATCAATCACGCGCTTGGGTTTCGAAAACCATACAACACCGGAGACGCGCCAACACTGCTTGCAAAACGCACGAGCAATGGATTGCGCCCATTATTCTCAGTTGAAGAATTGCGCGCATACAATCGGGCTATGGAAAACCTCAATGACGCGGCTGCAATGACGCACGCGATTCGCGCGTTCAAAAAAAATAAGCGCTTTGCGTACGCGCGCATCCTGCTTGGCTCTCGCTTCAACCCGTGCGTAATTGAGAGAAAACTTCAGGCGTTGGGTATTGTTAAAATAACAACGTGCGCATTTACTACCCGACTTAACAAGGATGGGCGAAGCGATATGAAAGTGATAAGCCTGCTTGCAGACCCCAAAAACAAGGATGACATGATTATTAGAGTGGGAACAGTACCAAGTTAGGGGGCTTTCTTTGTAGCGCGCAGCACGACAAAAGGAATGGTAAATGAGCGTGTTCTTCCAATAGTTTGCACATCAAAGTGTGAAAGTGCTTTTTTCCATACTGATTTGTTTTCTTGCGTGCAATACAAATACAACACGCCGCCCGTCTTAAGACGTGTGTGTGCTTGTTTTGCAAATTGGCGCGCAATACTAAAAGAGAATTGTTTTGTTCCCTTTTGGGTGAGAAGTTTTGGAGGACTATTAAAAAGTATGTAGTCAAAGCGCCCGTGCACGCTTTCAAGAAGGTTTGACTTAATAACGCGGAGCGGAACACGGTTTAAGGCAGCGTTAACGCGCGTGCAGGTAAGCGCGTCAGGTGAAATGTCTACACACACAAAGCGCATACCTTTTTTGAAAAGACAAATAGAAAGCACCCCTGCCCCGCACCCAACATCCACAACGCGTGTACCCTGTTTGAGCGCAATACTATCAAGAAAAAAACCCGTCTGATGAGACAGAGGGGGAAAGACGCGGGGTAGGACAAAAAAAGAGTGACCACGAAACGGCACTATTTTTGGCCGCTTAAAAAAAGGTGAAATGCGCTCAAGCACAAGAAAAGGGCTGAGCAGGGTTTTGTGAATAGTGCAAGTAAGCTTCATACTCCTATTTTTTTGTATGCAGAGTAAATAACTGTTTTGCAACAAAGTAAAACACGTTTCAGATTTTTTTAATAGAATACACAATACCAATGGGCGCGTCAGCATAGAGAAACGCAAAGGAGATATCATATGCTCCGTTAACAAGCTCAAGCGAGTCATTGCGGGGTATGAGCATTGAAACAAGCGGGTTTCCAGGCACTGAGAAGTTTGCGCTCACAAACGTGTCAGCAAACCTGCCACCAGTATCAATGTCGCGCACAAACCCTTGCGCATTAAGTAGTTGGTTTGAAAACGAGCGATTAAAAAATGATGTGTTAAGAGTAGTGCCAATTGTCCCCGCGCCCCTTCGCTGAAGCGCGGCAACATTAATCACATACCCGCTATTTGCCCCTGTTACCAGTGTGCCAACAACGGCGACGCGCTCACCTTGATTTGCACGAACTGATGTGTTAATCAAACGTGCAGGAACAAAAAACCCATCACTCTCCAGCCAATACACCGGAACGCTTTCTGAACTAAAAATAAACAACACTGTGCCTTCAACTTGCACGCTTTTTCCATGGGGGAGCGGGCGCAATTCAGAAATAGGATATGATGCTGAAAGCGAAAATAAATCACGTGTCGAAATCTCAGCAGACTGCTGAACAAGACCGTTTGAAGGAAAAATCACAAAAGAAAGAGTGGTAATAAAAAGCATGCTTATGAGCACAATAATCACTTTCCCAAAACCAGTTAATCGTGACCACGCGCCAGAAAGCATGCGAATATTGATTTTCCCCCTTACACTATTGTTTAGAACAAAACGCATGCTTAAAGCTTACTCTTAACACTACACAGACTTAGAAATGCTTTAAACAATCATCCGATTCAAAAATGGTTATGCGTGCGTGTGTTATTCTTCCAACCTATAATGAAGCAGAAAATATACGACGCGTGCTCACCAAACTTGCGCGCCAACCTGTTGATGTGCTTGTTGTTGATGACAATTCGCCTGACAGAACCGCACGCATTGCAGAAACGTGCGGGGCGCGCGTTCTTGTGCGCACAAAAAAAGAAGGGCTTGGCAAAGCCTACGCAGCAGGCATGCAGTATGTCATGCAGGACTACGATGTTGTGTTTGAAATGGATGCTGACTTATCCCATGACCCGCAGGATATTCGGCAATTTCTTGAAGCAATAAAAAATGCAGATTTCGTGATTGGCTCGCGCTACATTACGGGGGGGGCCACTCCTGATTGGAACTTTGTGCGAAAATGCATTAGCAAAGGCGGAAACATGCTTGGCAAAAGTATTGCGGGACTGCCCTATGCTGACTGCACGAGCGGGTATCGGGCTATACGAACAAACCTGCTCAAAACACTTGATGTTTCTGCCATAGAAGGAAACGGATATGCGTTTCAAATTAGCCTGCTCAAACGCGCGCAAAAAAAACAAGCACGCATCAAAGAAATCCCCATCACCTTTATTGACCGAAAAAAAGGACGCTCAAAACTAGGCATTTTTGACATGCTCGAATTTGTTATAGTCTGTGTTAAACTACGATTCACCCGTTAGTCTACAACAGCATAAAAACAGTTCTTGCCTTTCTTCACTTTCTTCACGTGACCCTCAGAAACTAATTCTTTGAGCTTTCGAAAAAACGTGGCGCGAGAACACACATTATGCGCAAGACACTCGCTTAGGATTTCTGATGACGTGAGCGGATTTTGTGCGCCAGCAATAATAGAGAGAATTCGCTTTGTATCTTCTTCAACCAACGCCGACATGGGCGTGCTGCTTTCGTGTTCTTGAAAAGAGCGCGCTTGCGCAACCATGTTTTGATGCGGAAGCTCAAAACTGTTTTCTCCTTCAATAATGTTTCTTACCACAAACAAGGACGCAGCGGTTTCTCGTTCATAGGTAAAAAAATCCCTCAATCGTGAAATCATACTATTAGAAAAAAAGCGGGGCTATAAATAAATATTGCACAAAAAGAGTAAAAAAGAAAAAAAGCGCGGAGATATTGCGCGCTTCTAGAGTTCATTAAGGGTTATGATACGCAAACCGCGCATACTGCTTATTTTTGCAGACACGCCCACGATAAACGCAATTTTTCGTGAAGATGCTGTTTCAACAAGCGCTTTGTCAATCTCGCCGTCAAGCACGAGCGCGTAGCCCGCGTCCAACTCTTTGAGAGATGACTTAAGCTCAGAGATGGGCACTTTTCCAAGGATTTGAAGCGCATCATCAAGAATATAGGCTCCTGATGTTCCAGTCAAATCTTCAAGAAGTGTTTTGAACGTTTTTCTCTGGGACTCGGTGAGTGTTGCACTTCGCTTCTGTTCGTGGTTTTGGTTGCGATGCTGCTCGCGCATGTCATGGCGATTCTTTTTTCGTCCATTACTATTCATAGTTGTTCGCGGCGCGGTTGTTTCTTGCTTTTTTGCAACGCCATTTGCCTGGTCAAGCGGCACTTTTGCACGAAGCGCTTTGTGAATCTCTTTTTGTGTGAGCTCTTCAACTTCTTTTCCCGCAGGAGCAGTTGCTAGAAAGTCCAGCTCGCCGCGTTGTTTAAACTCAGAAAGAATAAGTTCTCCGCCTCGGTCTCCGTCCACAAAGAGGGTTGTTTCTTTAACTTTTGAAAGCTCAATAACGCTTTTTGGAATTGATGTGCCATTAAGGGAGATAACATTTCTAAAACCACCGCGAAGCAGGGTAACAACGTCAGCGCGCCCTTCTACAACAATCAACTCGTCAGTCTCGTCAATGCCGGGACCTGCTGGAAGTTTTTCAGAACCGTACTCGACAATTTCAGCAGTCCGAACTGATAAGAACACGGTTTCAGACATTTCTTTGCTGTCAGAATCAAATGACTGCATCATTTCTGCAAGCAACTCTTTTGCGCGCGCAACAACTTGTTTTCGCTTGACAACGCGCACGTCTTCAATGTGAGAAATCTTGATTTTTGCATCACAGGGACCAACCCGTTCAATGGTTTCAATAGCTGCGGCAATAAGCGCGGTTTCTGCTTTGTTGAGTGAAGAAGGAATGATTATTTCTCCTTCTGCATGTCCTTTTTTTCGTGAGAGGTTGACATCGATTCGTCCGATGCGACCAGATTTTTGAAGTTCTCTTAATTCAAGTTCGTTACCAAGCAATCCTTCAGTTTGTCCAAAGACTGCGCCGATGACATCAGGTTTTTCCACAACACCATCAGAGGCGATTGACGCATGAATAATATATTTTGTTGATACCGGGGATATTTTTCCCATATTGGATGATTCACCTATTATTTTTTTTGAGGTTTCATCCAAACAAAAAAGAAGAGACGCTCTTAAGCGAGGTTCACGGTACTACAGCAGGCGGCTTTTTTATGGACAACACGCGTTCTTGCGCGATTGTGCTAAAAAAAAAGCCATTGACCTAACGAATGCGGTACCGGTGAATTCGTGATTGTGAGGGGAAATGTAATTGCCCGAGGTTCTTGGATTGTAAACCAATTCAAGAGCGGTATTCTCTTTGTGAATATTTTTTTTTGAATGGATGAAGGGTTTTTGTCGCCCAATGCTCCGTATACACATCACTCTCAACAGACTGTTGCGTCCGAGCACACCTTCAACATTGGGCTTATGTAAGTAAGAGATGAGAAACCGTATTTAAACTTATGGTTTCTTTTATGTTTACACTTTGTAAAGGTGGAGAAGCGCTTTAAGCTCGTCAATAACCGTTTGCGTCTCGCTTGAGAGTTTTACAATCCATTGTTTGTATGTTCCCGATGAAAGGGATGCTGATGCCTTTTTCCCGTAAAGAAAGCGGTCAAAAAAGCTTTTGAGAAAACGCGAGTAAGGCGAGCCTTCCCATCTGCCCGCATAATCCGTGACAAGCGAGGATTTTATCTCGACTTTAAGGTCTCCTGATTCTTTTGGCATTTTTTTTCCGCCTTCTTCCACACTGGTATCAGACACATTTGCTTTAATTTTGAACTTGATTAAAAAGCGCGTATATTTGTCAACATTTCGCGTGCATTCCCATTCAACTTCGTGCGAACGAGAAGAACCTTTTGATTTGAGCACCTGCTTTTTTTCCTTAATATCATAACCAAAAGTGATAAGCACATCGCTTAGTGTTGCATAGACTTCTTTAAACTCATACACGCCATCGTATTGAATGGTTTTTTCAATAATCAAGTCCTCTTCTGCCATAGTGCACTCTTCTGCGGGCAGGGAATAAAAACATTACTGAACTGCGCTCAAACATGACAGGCACAGCATGCTGCCCTCATAACTCTTAAGAAAGGAGGCTTTTCCGCACGCATCGCACACCCCTTTAACATTATCCATTCTGCGAACATCAGATGATGTATCATTCATGAACTTGTCTGCAAGTAGCTCAATAAGTGTTGGCTGCACGCGAAGAACGTCAGTTTGCGTAATAAGTCCTACAAACACACCATTATCAACAACAGGCAGTCTGCGAAATCCAAGACTTACCATAGTTTGGGTTGCTTTTGCAAGCGGTGTGTGCGAAGGGGTTGACACAATATTTCGAGCCATTACATCACCAACACGTGTTTTTTTAGGGTCTTTTCCCTTGAGAACAACCTGCCGGATAACATCTGTTTTTGTCAAAATCCCCACAAGCTTGTTTTTTTCAACAACAACAAGACTGCCCACATTACCCGCAACCATTTTTTTACTTGCTTCAAATATTAAAGCAGTTGACACTGTTGAGAGCGGGCTGCGCGTCATTGCATCAGCAACAAGAATAGTAGTAACCATACACGGTTATTCAAAAAAGGATGGTGCTTAAAAAAGTATCTCACCTAGCGTATTCGTACAATATCCAGATTTCTCGGCGCAGTTGTCTCAATATAATATTTTTGGTGTATGCTTGATGCAATGTCAAGGGCGGTTGTTTTCTCAGCATGCACGACAATAACACGGCGGGGTTTTGGACGAATCTTTCCAATATAAGACAGAATCTCGTTTCGGTCGGAGTGTCCTGAAAAACCACGAATGGTTTCCATACCAAGTTTTACCAGAATACTTTGCGTGCGGTTCCCGTTGCGCTTAATAATTTCTGTGCTGCCTTCCTGGAGCTGTCTTCCAAGAGAACCCACGCCTTGGTAGCAGGTGAAAATCATTTGATTTTTCGGATTGTTTGCAAGATTCTCCAAATAAAACATGCTTGGACCGCCAGCAAGCATGCCTGACGTTGCCATAATCACGCAGGGACCTTCTTCTTCAACCAGCTTTTTGCGCTCTTCTTGTGAACCAACATGTTTGAAACAATCAGATAAAAATGGGTTGTGCTTCTTATCAAAAATGGATGATGCGATGCGTTTGTTAAAAAATTCAGGATACGCGGTGTGAATCGCGTTCACATCCCAGACCATACCATCAATGAAAATGGGAATTTCTGGAATAAGCTTGTCGCGCATTGCTTTTTCAAGCACAATCATAAGTTCTTGCGAGCGGCCGACGCCAAGCACGGGAAGCAACACTTTGCCGCCGTTCTTAATCGTTTTTGTAACAATGTCAAGAAACATGTTTTTTGCTTCTTCAACAGATGGTGTGATTGTCTTTCCATACGTTCCTTCAGTAATCACGGTTTCAACACGCTGAAAATCAGTGTGCGCGTGATTGAGCAGGTTTGTTCCAGAATACTTGTAGTCTCCGGTGTACACAAGGTTGTGAAAACCATCCCCAATATTCATGTGCGTGACCGCGCTTCCTAGAATGTGGCCTGCGTCAAAGAGGGTGATTCTAATATCAGGGGCAATGTCAGTAACAACACCATAATCAAGGGGAATAACATGTTTGAGCATTTCTTTTATATCAAGAATTGAATACAGCGCGTTTTTACCTTCCTTTTGTGCAATACCAATTGAGTCAATCTGCATCAAGGTCATGATATCGCGAGTTGGCTCAGTACAATACACAGGACCACGATACCCATATTTGAAGAGCAGCGGCAGCAAACCGCTGTGGTCTGTGTGCGCGTGTGAAATAATAACCGCGTCCAATTTTTTAAGGTCTGCTTCACTTACTTCCAAGTGCGGAAACGCGTGTTCATCTGAGGCTACGTTGATTCCGCAATCAAGCATGATATTTGATTCAGGGGTTTGCAGGATAAAACATGAACGACCTACCTCGCGAGCCGCGCCAAGAAAGGAAATGCGCGCCCAATAATTTTTTTTGCGATGAAATCCAGAATAAATTTTTCTGCCAATTGAGTCAAGAAATTTTCTTCGATAGTCAGAATTCTTGAAGAGCGTGTGGCGAATGGTTTTAATAAGGTCTGATTTGATTGCAGGACTTCTTCGAAGAATCGGCGACCACAGGGTTTTCTTTTGTATTTCAGTAACAACTTCGCCTTTTCGGCCAATTACAAGACCTTGTTTTTTTGCTTCAATAACCACAATGCTTCGTTTTTCATCAAACCACAAATCTTCAACTTCAGCTTCTTTTGGAATGATGTTTCGAATCAACGTGTCTGCCTGCGCCACAGGTACAAGAATACTTTGGTCTGCTCTAATTTCAATGCGTTTTTTAACCTGCGTTACAACGGAGCGAATCGCATGGGTGTGATTAGTCACAAACTCTTTATTTTTTGAATAGAGCACGATATTTGCTCCCTCAAAAACGCTGTCGGCTATTTCTGCGTTTTTTGGTAGTAACTGTGTTACTCGTTCCAGAATTGGAAAACTCTCGTTTGCCATAATAGATAATACCCCTGAGCCAAAGGTCAAGAAGGCTCAATACATGAGGAATGTGAAAGGAGGATATCCAACAGTTATGCGGGTTGCTTTAAAAGCTTTTCGATTTCCTTTTTGCTGAGGAATTTTGTTCCTTTCTGGGTAATAATCGCAAGGGCAATACCATCTCCAGAGGCCATATCCCGTTGGATTGCAGCATGCACTGCGCGAACGGCAAGATGTGTAGCGCTTTGCTCGTCAAGGTCTTTTGAGTAATGGTCTTGCAAGACACCATACGCAAACACAGAACCAGAGCCAGTTGAGATAAATTCATCTTCAAGACGCGCGCCATCCGCGCCCAGCACGAACAATGACACGCCATGCGAGTCATAGCCGCCAAGAAGGAATTGCACGTAATAGGGCATGAACTGGTTTCGTCCGCCATACAACACGTGCGCGACGAGGTTTGAAAGTGATGAGATGCTGAGTTTTCGCTTGTTAGTTAATTCATAGAGTTTTGCCTCAGCACGAATGTAACGAAGAAGCATTTGCGCGTCACCAACACCACCGGCAATAGTTATAAGCGCGTTTTCAAATACTTCGTGGATTTTTTGCACGTTCTTGTGCGCAATCATATAACCCATTGATGCACGCTTGTCTGCAGCGAGAATCACGCCGTCTTTGAATACGAGTCCAACCGTTGTGGTGCCGGTCTTAAGTACGTCTTTTTGCTGTTCTTGCATTAAGTATCACCAGAAATTATTAAAGGTGTAACACGTAATACGGATTAAAATCATCTTTATAAATATTGCTATACTACACTTTTCTTGCACATGAATAAAACCATGCAAACACTCAAAAAAAAGGTAAACCTCAAACTCGTGTTTGGTGCGTTTGTAGCAATCATGTTTATCCTGCCAACCTTTGCAGGGTTTCTAAGCGCGCCCCAAACCACTGGAAGCGCAGTGAACACACTTGGTGCGCGCGTGATTGGTAGCGCGCAAGGCGGGTTTAACAAAACCGCAGAAGCACCTTTGTTTGAAAACAAAACATTAGTTGTGCTCTATTATGGCCAAAGCACGTGCGAGCATTGCCAATGGCAAAGGCCCATTCTTGAAGAGATTGCACAAGAAAATGAAAATATCACGCTCAGGGCCTATGATTTTGACAAAATAGCTCCGCAGGGCGCTGATTTGAACCGTTTTAACACATTCAATCCGGGCCAGTACATTCCCCTTGTCATCATTGGAAATGTTTATTTTAGAGCAGGCTCGGGCGAAGCATATGGTGCAGAAGTAGACAAAGCCGCCATACAAACGCTTATTAATGAACTTCTTGCAACACGCGCATAACTACTCGCACGCATGAATATAGGGTAAAAACGCACCACAGTATCACGCGCAACACCCCTTAATTTCCAGTGGAAAAGGAGTGAAACAAGTGTTTATAAAGCCGCTACGCGTGTTTCAACAACAAAAACCATGCAAGACAAGGATATATTCAAACTCAAAAAACTCCTCAAAAAACTTGAAGCAATCAGAGGAAGGGGAACTGAACTTATTAGTGTCTACATTCCTGATGAGTACAATATCAACATCATGAGCGACCAGCTCTCAACAGAACGAAGCATGGCAGTAAACATCAAGAGTAAATCAACTCGAAAAAATGTGCTGGCTGCTCTTGAAAAAATACTTGGGGAACTCAAAAAATACCAGAAAACACCGCAAAAGGGTATGATTATCTTTTGCGGCAACACAGGAGGAGACCGCGTTGACATTGAAATGTGGGTAATTCAGCCCCCTGAAAAACTTAACACAAAAATGTATCGCTGCGACCAAGTATTCTGGCTTGACCCGCTCAAAGACATGATTGCAGACAAAGAGGAATACCTTCTTGTATCAATTGACCGCTCAGAAGTGGGTTTTGGCATTCTCAAAGGAAAACACGTGGAACTGATTAATGTCACTGAATCCCACATCCCGGGGAAGATGCGGGCAGGTGGGCAGAGTGCTGCCCGATTTATGCGCGCGCGCCAAAGCATGAAAGAAGCATTTCTCAAAGACAGCGGGGACTTTATCAAAGAAGTCATGCTCAAACGCAAACTCAAAAAAATTATTCTAGGCGGACCCGGCCACATGAAAGAAGAACTTAATGATGCACGATATCTCTCCAACCACTTACAAAACGTCGTAGGTCTTGTTGACACCGGCTACGCAGGAGAAGACGGATTTGAAGAACTACTCCAAAAAAGCCAAGACCTTCTCAAAAATGAAGCACTTATGGAAGAAAAAGTCAGGCTCAATAAATTCTTCAGCCTGCTTGGCGCACGAAGCAGTAAAGTATCCTATGGCATGACCCAGACAAAAGCACTTCTTGAACAAGGTCTTGTTGAAGAAATATTTGTTTCAGAGAGTGTGGGTGATGACTTGATTGAAGAGATAAATGAAATTGCCCTTGCCCAGGGAAGCGCGATTCTTGTAGCATCCACTGAAACACGCGAAGGCGAATCCCTCAAACAAATAGGGGGTATTGGCGCAATACTCAGATATGCACTGTAAACTTAAAGCTTAAATACATATTTATGATAAAGAAGAACAGAAAATGGTGAAACAGACATGAGCAATGAAGGAGAAAAAAGACATGTTGAGCTGCACAGCATCAAAAAAGGAAGTTTTATGATTGTTGAAGGTGCGACCTGCAGAGTCACTGACATTCAAATGTCACGACCGGGAAAACATGGACACGCAAAAGCGCGCGTTACCGCAGTGGGAATTATAGACGGGAAAAAACGCGTATTTGTAAAACCAGGAGATGCGCGCGTTGAAGTACCCATTATCGGGAAGAAACAAGCACAGGTGTTAAACGTGCGTCAAGAAACAAAAACCATTGATGGAAAAGTTGAAATAACCCATATTGCAAATGTGATGGATCTTGAAAGTTATGAAACGTTTGACATGACCATTCCTGATGAGCTTGTTGACAAAGTGACTGAAGGAACGCAAGTCCTGTACTGGGAAGTTATGGGCTCAAAGCTTATGCAACGAATCGCATAAACAACAAAAACAAAATTAGTCTCTTTTTTTATGCCGCTACTTCGCGTGCGAGAGCAAGACCAATCTCAACGGGGTTTGGGTGCAAATCAAGACTACGCACCACTATTTCTTCGGTATTAGTATAACTGTTAGTCTGAATTCTGCCACTTGCGCGCACAATACGACCCATGACTGCCTTGCGCAAAGAGTCCATGTGCACTTGCAGGGATGAATCTGATTCAAAATCAGCGAACAACTTGTCAACTGATGACGCAAAAAGAGAGGCGGCAACATCACCAAAAAATATGCACCGATACACAAGAAGCCCGGTGTCAAGATTAACTGAAACAACCATGGATTTTTTAGGGGCTACAACACCATGCGTTGTGCACGCGCCTTCCTTGAAGCCGCGGTTACACTCCCCACACACATCAAAAAAACGAACTTGCGGAAACACATAGGTAATGGTACCAAGCACTACCTCACCCCCACCCTGATTAGAAGCCGAACCATTGCTCTGCGGAAACGCACCAAGCTCGGGCACAGACACACCCTCAGGATTAAGCGACAAACGGGAACGATTAGACAAATGAACTTCTACTAAATCATTGTTAATACGCGAATACGCATTAAGAATCTTAATGGTGTCACCAATAGAGATTTTTTTCTCAGAAATAAGGCGCGTTAACTCATTCCAGATAACAACACGCACAACACCAGACGCATCGCCGATCAAAAAACTTGCAACAGCCCCTTTTCGTCCTTTTGATTCAAATTCGCGAATAGGATACGTGGTTATAATGCGCCCCACAAGATTCACCGATTTAAGACCACCAGCAATGTCTTGAATCTGCGTGAAGTCCTCAGATTTTGAAGGAATAAATGAAATACCTTTCTCATTTGCAACAATAAACGCGGCACCTTCATCACTCACAAGTCCTTGCAGCTCATCTTTTTTCTTCTCAATAAGCCCAATAACCTCTGCTTTAGAGAGTTTTGAATCAGCCACTATTTTATCAACAATCTTATCAAAAGGAAGCTCCAGCATAGAAAGTATCACACCGCCTGTATTATTATAAGATTATATGTTATACATTACACGAGTTAGCAAAAAACAACAAAAAATATAACAACAAACACAGCAGGTATACTCTGATGAGAGGCAGACCCACACAATCAAAGGTGAGAAACCGTGTTTCAGCAATATTGCAGCATATGAATTCATCGTATGGGTATGACCTTTACAAGAAATATCGGATCCTTTTTGGAGCGGTGAAAATCAGGACAGTTTATTACAACCTGCGAAAAGGAGTGCTGCTCAACGAGTTTATGATAAGCGACATTAAACGGGAAGTAGGAGAATACACGTGGGGGACTGAAACCGAACGCGTATACTACACAAACGGACCCTACTCCAATCCGGTGCTGCTTGATGAAGTTCAAATTACTAAACTCAAAAAATTTGAACCCCATAACCCCACCATGGTGTCACAAGAGCAAATTGAACGCGTTATTGAAGAAGCAACCCAAGCAGTCCAGGGATACAGCAGGGAATTTAGAGAACTCAAAGTAGGTGTGCGCGTGCGAAAATATAAACAAATAGATGTGCAGCTTGAAAAACTGCGAAAATGGATTGGGAAAAATGATGATGACGCAAAAGAAACAATTCTAACACTCAAAGACACCCTTGCCCGCTATGAATACTAACTACCCCCCCACCCCTTTATTTCTTATGGAATTGTCTTGCAACAAACCGAGCGCGTAATTGCATTAAAAAAATATAGTGTCCTAAAACAGCAGGGCACACCATCAAACAACTCTTTGCTTTTGATACATCTTAAAAAAAAGGTAAAGACCTCAAAAAGTCCATATGAAATATGTTAGTAACCACAATAAAAAAGAAGTATAATATAATTACAATATTGTAAATAAATATTATTACAATACTATTATTATATTCCATCTGTTCCATAAGAAATGATGGTCTTGTTCCATACGCAAGCAGGGTTAACACCAACAACGCGCCCACTGTTTTTTCTGTTCCAGCGGAAAACAAGGGGTGGGGTGGTGTGTGGTATAGTAACGTTAATAAATGCTGAGCCTCCATAGGAAGATGAGGGGATGATGATAACAGCTCAACGGTCTCTTGATGATATTTTCAACACTTTTCTTGAGAATAAGAAAATATTTCGAAATAAAGAGTCACTCACCGAACGTTACACTCCTGAGACAATCCCTCACCGGGATAATGAAATCCACCAGCTTGCAACTATTTTTGCACCTTCTCTTCGTCTTGAAAAACCTTCAAATGTTCTTGTGTTTGGAAAGACCGGCACGGGAAAAACACTTTCAGTAAATCACGTTCTTACCTTTATGTCCCAAAAAGCAGCATTGCAGGGTATTCCGGTTTCCATTGTGTATGTAAACTGCAAAATGAAAAAAGTAGCTGACACAGAATATCGTCTTATTGCTGAATTTGCCCGTCAGTTTGGTGTTTCAGTTCCCCCCACCGGTCTTCCTACTGATGAGGTGTACAATCTCTTTTATGAATCAGTTGACTCAAAAAAACAAGTTATTGTGCTCATCCTTGATGAAATAGACCACCTTATCTCACGCGCGGGCGATGATATACTCTACAACCTCACCCGTATTAATTCTTCTCTTAAAAACGCGCTGGTCTCCTTTGTGGGCATTAGTAATGACTTGCGTTTTACTGAACACCTTGATGCACGCATAAAGTCAGGCCTGGGTGAAGAAGAGATTATATTTTCACCCTACAACGCGTTGCAATTGCGAGATATCCTCAAAGAACGCGCGCTCCAATCATTTTATGAGGGCGTTATTGAAGATGGGGTGCTTGCAAAATGCGCGGCATACGCTGCTCGCGAGCATGGAGATGCGCGGCGCGCGCTTGATTTATTACGCGTTGCAGGCGAGCTCTCTGAGCGCGAAGCATCTCCTAAAATCCTTGAGCTTCATATTGACCTTGCTGATGAGAAAGTGGAAAAAGACCGTTTATACGAAGCCGTTATCAGGCAGCCCAAACAAAGTCAGCTCGTTACCTATGCTATCATGGCATATTACGAGGAGCAGGACACGCCTGCTTTCACTGGTGATATTTATTCCATCTATAAAGGCCTTTGCGAATCCCTCGGAATAAAACCCCTTACCCAGCGCAGAATTTCAGACTTGATTACTGAACTCGATATGCTGGGAATAATCAACGCCAAAGTGATCTCCCACGGCCGCTATGGGCGAAAGCGGGAGATCACCCTCTCCCTACCCCCCAACACCTTTAGCAAGTTGCAGCTTCTTCTCAAAAATGAGCTGGAATCCTGAGAAGAACTGCTACCCCTCTTGCAAAGTGAATCTTCTCAAAAACCCGCGCTTCGGCGTTGATTATTCAAATACGCACTAGTCGCCACAATCATTTTTTTATAGCCTCATCAGGTGTGTTCGCATACCTTCCCGTATTGCTCTTGCCGGTGTTTGTTTAGATGAAAAAAATTCTTGACCATATGAAACTCAAAGGATATCTCCCTAGTCCCGAGCTTCTCAAACTCCCTGAATCTGAGCTCACTCGCTTTGTTGAAACACTCACTCCCGCGTCAGGAATGAATATCCTTACTCAAGACCTGTACACTAAATACAAACAGCAAAATCCGGCCACCAAAAAAATTGATTTAGGCTCGTCAAAAGTTGAAATAATCCGTTCGTTTGGACTCAATAAATCTGTGAGTTCTACTAATAGTTTTGTTTCATTTTACAATTATCGTTTTGCGCGACTCAGCGAGTTTGTTAAGCGACGCCCGGAAATGCAGAGTGCTGTCTCAATTAAACACCTTTCTGACACAAATGCGTCTGGTGACGTCAAATTTGTGGGAATGATTGTTGATATTAGGTACACCAGTAATCAAAACGCAATTCTTGAAATTGAAGACCCCACCGGAGGGACGCGCGTTCTGGTTGCAAACAGCAAAAAAGAACTTTTCTTAAAAGTCAAAGAACTCGTGCTTGATGAAGTAATTGGTGTTATTGGTTCGCGAAAAGGAAATATTGTGTTTGCAAACGACCTTGTTTTTCCTGATATTCCGTCTTCATTTGAATACAAACGCGCGCCGGATAATGTGACTGCCGCGTTTGTTTCTGATGTGCACATCGGTTCAGTTGATTTTTTGCCTGATAAGTTTCAAAAATTCATTGACTGGACGCGCGGGCGTGTGGGCACTGAAAAGAACAAAACTGATGCAGAACGATTGGCATACGTGTTTGTGACAGGTGACCTTGTTGATGGTGTGGGTATCTACCCAAACCAGGACGAAGAACTGAATATCAAAGATATCTACGCACAGTATGATGCCTTTGAAGAATATATCAAACAAATCCCCGACCACATCAATGTTATTATGTGCCCTGGCAATCATGACGCAGTTCGTCTTGAAGAACCTCAGCCAGTTCTTGGCGCAAATTTGCTCAAAACTCTTTGTCAATACAAGAATGTCACGCTTGTTTCAAACCCATCTTTTCTTACTATTCATGGTATTGACGGGTTTTCCGGGCTCAAAACCCTTATGTACCATGGTTACTCCCTTGACCATTACTGTGCTGAAAATGAATACATACGAAACAAGGGGGGTTATGACAATATTGGTTTTGCTATGGAGTTCTTGCTGCGAAAACGCCACCTTTCTCCAACACACTCTGCGTCCCCCTTTATTTCAGGTTCAGAAGACAGTCTTATTATTGACCCTGTTCCTGACATTTTTGTTGCAGGCCACACCCACAAAGGTGCGGTGCACAAATACAAGCACATTGATGTGCTGAGCTCTTCATGTTTTCAAAAAGCAACGAGTTTTCAAGAAAAACTAGGCCACCACCCAAACCCCGGCGTTGTTCCGCTTCTCAACCTTAAAACACGCCACGTGACGGTGATGGAAACATAGTGCACTATGTGCTAAACAAACGTTTTTATTCAATTGAACATTTCGAATCAACACTATGGTTGTCGCATCACCGGTGATGCAGGAATATTTTGCCACTCTTGAAAAACAAGCCCTTGTAGAGTATGAACTTGCCCGCGCTGCGCGCAAAAAAGGACGTGACCCAAAGCCTCATGTAGAGGTTACCCTTGCGCGAAACATTGGCGAGCGAATTGAAGGGCTTATTTCAGCACTCTACCCTACGATTGCAAATACCGGGCTTGCAAACGCAATTCTTGAACTTGAACATAAATATGACCAAGGCGATTGGCGCGTTGCGTTTGCTATTGCAAAACAGTGCGCTCATGGCGTGTTTATCACGCTCAAATCACGCGAGGAGTATATGGACCTTGGTACGCGAGTGGGTCTTGCGTATCTCACTCAAGGAACAGTGTCTGCACCTCTTGAAGGTATTGTGGGTATTAAAGCAAAGAAACGCAAAGATGGCAAAGAGTATTTAGCCGTATATTATGCGGGCCCAATTCGTGCAGCAGGAGGAACTCCTATGACTGTTTCTGTGGTGCTTGTTGATTACTTGCGTGAATTACTTGGCTATGCTGAATATGACCCTACTGATGATGAGATAAAACGCTACTACCATGAGCTTGAGATGTATAATGACCGCGTGTCGCGATTGCAATACTTTCCTTCTCAAGAGGAAGTCCAGTTTCTTGTGAAAAACATGCCCATTGAGATTAATGGTTCGCCAACATCCAAACGTGAAGTTTTGATTTACAAAGATGTGGAGCGCGTTGAAACCGCCCAAATTCGTGGGGGTATGTGTCTTGCCCTTGCTGAAGGTGTTGCTGGTCGCGCAAAAAAATTGTGGGGCGGTCTTGCACGTTTTACTGATTTTGATTTTTCGCGCTGGGATTTTCTCAAAGAATTTCTTGATTTGCAAAAAAAACAGTACGCGCACGCTGAAAATGACACTAATGAAACACAAGAAGATACAGGGATTAAAGTAAAACCCTCGTTTAAATATCTTCGCGACGCGGTTGCAGGCCGCCCGGTGTTTTCATTTCCCTCACACCCCGCAGGATTTCGCATACGCTATGGTCGAACCCGCGTTTCAGGGGTGGAAGCATATGGATTTAACCCGACAACCGGGTTTGTGCTCAATAAATTTCTTGCTATTGGTACGCAGCTCTCTATTGAACGACCTGGAAAAGGTTGTACGGTCACTACGTGTGAAGTTATTCGCGGACCAGTTGTTAAACTCACCGCGGGTGATGTGGTGCGCGTTGATACTATGGAGGTGTATGAAAAGCACAAGTATGACATTGCTGAAGTTCTTTTCCTTGGCGATGTTTTGGTTAATTTTGGCGCGTTTCGCGAACACAAACATGTTCTTGTACCTTCACCTTTTGTTGAAGAATGGTGGGCTCTTGAACTGGAATCAAAAGCGCCTGATTCAGCACTTGCCGAGCGCTTTGTTAAAAGCCCCTTTCAAGAAATAGGGTACGATGAGGCAAAAGCGATTTCACGAAAATTTGACATTCCTCTTCACCCTTCTTTTACGTTTCACTGGAACCTCCTCTCTGCTGATGACCTGCGCATTCTTGTTAATGCTGTTTGCGCGCCAACCCCGCTGCAGCTTGCCCGCACAGACAATCTTACCCTTAAAGCATCAAACGAGCTTAAGCGCGTGCTTGAAACCGCGCTTATTCCTCATCGGGTATCTCCAGGTGTGCTGATTGTTGAACATGATAATGCGCGTGCACTTCTTGATACTCTTGGGGGTGAAGATGGTTTTGATGCAATTACTACGGCGCTTGCCCGTGACAACGATGCATCTATTTTGCGCGCGAAGAAATCCGCGCTTACTATTCTTAACACGGTCGCCCCTTTTGCGCTTCGGGATACTGCCGGTTTCACGCTTGGCGCGCGCATGGGCCGCCCGGAAAAAGCAAAAATGCGAAAAATGACTGCGTCACCGCATATGTTGTTTCCTGTTGGTGAGCAAGGTGGCCGTTTTCGCTCGCTTAATTCAGCGTTTGAGCAGGGTTTTATCCTATCTGATTTTCCGCTTCGCTATTGCGACGCGTGCAGTTCCATGACTTTTCTTAATGTGTGTGAAAAATGCGGGGCAATTACAAAACACTGGAACACCTGCCGGCGCTGTAAGACAAGCACGTCAGATACGTTTCACTGCCTTCCTCACAAAGCGCTGAGCCCTGAAGAAAAAGAAAGTTATCGCACATCGCCATTTGAGCGGCGCGCAATTGACACCACGGCCCTTGTAAATTCTGCACTTGAAAAGCTGAGGGTTCTTGACACTAACACGCTTGGCAATGGTTTTTCAACACTTAATTTTCTTGTCAAAGGGGTTAAAGGCGTGACAAATGAAACAAAAACCATGGAGATTATTGAAAAAGGCATTCTTCGCGCAAAAAACAACGTGTTTGTGAACAAGGATGGGACTATGCGTCTTGATATGACGCAGTTACCGGTCACACACTTTAAACCAATTGAGATAGGCACATCAGTAGCGCGGCTCACTGAGCTTGGATACACCCACGACATTTCAGGCAAACCCCTCTCACACGCGCAGCAAATTCTTGAAATTAGACCGCAAGACATCATACTTCCCGCGTGCCAGGAACTTCCTGAAACAGACACGCGAAGAGACGTGCTTAATATCACCCGTTTTCTTGATGGATTACTCAAAGCAGTCTATGGACTTGATGCGCACTATGCAATTACACGCACAGATGACCTTGCAGGTGTGCTCTGCATCGCGCTTGCGCCTCACACATCAGCAGGCACATTATGTCGCATTATTGGTTTTTCAAAAACACAAGGCGGGCTTGCTCATCCTCTCTTGCATGCTGCAACACGTCGTGATTGCGATGGGGATGAAGTTGGTTTCATGTTATTGCTTGATGCATTCATCAATTTTTCTCATGATTACTTACCAAATCAGCGCGGCACAAAAAACATGGATTGCCCGCTTGTTCTTGCACTGTCACTTGACCCCTCAGTTATTGATGATGAAGTATTTAACATGGATGTGGTCTGGCAGTATCCCCTCTCATTTTATGAAGACACACTTGTGTTCAAAGAACCGTCAGAGGTCAGCTTACGTGTTGTTGAAAACTTGCTTGAAACGCCTGAACAATTTGAGGGATATGGCTACACGCACCCGGTTGATAACTTTAACAACGGCATTCGCGTAAGCGCGTACAAAACATTACCCACTATGGATGATAAGGTTGAAAAACAAATGGATTTGGCCTTTAAAGTGCGCTCTATTGATGTTGCGCAAGTTGCAACCCTTGTTATTGAAAAACATTTACTTCGTGATATCAAAGGTAACTTGCGAAAATTTTCTTCACAAGGCTTTCGCTGCATTGCATGCAATGAAAAGTTTCGCCGCGTCCCGCTTCGGGGTAACTGCACGCGGTGCAGCGGAAAAATTGTTCTTACTATTCATGAAGGAAGCGTGCTCAAATACGTGAACCAGTGTCTTGACTTGTCCTCACACTATAAGGTGAACACATATCTTAAACAATCCATTGACGTGCTTCGCCAGCGTCTTGAAAGCGTGTTTGCCCAGGACCCTGAAAAACAAGAAAAACTTAGCAACTTTTTTACATAGCGCGCAGTACATACCCTATGAGGGTTGGCACAATAAGACAACCCATAGCATGACTTTTCATACTTTTTGAGCGAATCGCAACGCGTGAAATAAGAGCACCGCTCACGCACACCACTACACCAAGCACGCCGTTTGATACGAAGTTAAGCATGAGTATCGCAAAAACAACTATGCGCACAAGATGTCCATAGTTAAGGGTTGCAATGTGTTTGATAATACGCGTGCCAAAACGCAGACACACAAAGAAACTAACTACCGCGCTCAAAAAACCAGCCACAAACAAAAACAACATGCTTTGCGCACTCAGTACAAAGAATTCCTGCATGATAACAAGCACACCGCTTCGCGCGCTTCCTGCAAAAAAGAGCGTAAGAAGAGAAATAAACACATCAGCAACATTAATTGCGCCAAGCCTGACGAGAAACTCATTTTCATCTTTTTTTGAATAAAGCACTACACTTGCTTGTGTTGGCCCAATCGCAGGCACAACCCCCAGTATAATACCGCTTACCACGCCAAACACGCCTGCTTTGAGCAAGTCTTTTTTCTCAAGAGGAAGTCCATAACTTTCACGCTGCAAAACAGGTTGTGTGCGCTGGTGCTCCCACATAATACCAAGACCAAAAAGCCCGCTAAACAAGCTGAGCAAAGGAAAACTAAGCGTGCTGTTAAGTGCAAAAAGACCGAGTATGCCACTTGCAAAGAACACAAACAGCGCTTCTTTTTTTGCATCCAAAAAAAGCAAATGCGCGCTAATGCCTGCAAGCAAAATCCACGCATAGTCCGCAAGAAAGGTGAACAATACGGGAAGCACAACACCTAATACTGGAGTGAGTGCAAGAAACGCGCTTGTGCCAACAAGCCCGCCAAATGCGGTTAATTTCAAGGCGCGCACACCGCTTCCTTCAAGAAACATTCGATTTCCAGCAAAGGTTGAAAGCGCGCTTGACTCTTCTCCTGCACCAAAAACGATTGCTGGAATAAAATCAAAAAAATTGTGCGCCACACTCATACTCATCAAGAACACAGCAAACACAAGGTTGCCTTCAAACAGGCTTACAAGTGAGAGCACAAACGCGACGGTATTAATATGCAAGCCCGGTACGATGCCAGTGACTATTCCGGTAAGTGCTCCTGCAAGTATTGCACCAAAAAACAATATCACGGTTGTGCGTGATTTTTTTTTGTTGATATTTATAGTTTTATGTGCTTTGAAGTATCAACGTGAGAAATGTGCTCTTTGAGAAGCGCAACTGTTTTTCTCAGTAAACGTGTGGTAGTGTCAACTTCAAGAATTCTGTGACCCCGGTCAAACGCGTCTGCGCCGCACACATTCATGATTTCAGATTCAAGATTATCTGCAATTTTTTGTTTTGAATACCCACGCGCTTCAAGACGCTTTTTTAAGACGCGCGGCGCGCAACGCACTACAATGCATACATCACCTATGCGTTTAGGTGCGTAATGGGATAAGTGAGAATCAATAACTCCTTCTCTGGCACCAAGCATGGTTTCGAGTTTGTCTTCATCAATTACAAGCGTGCCATCCCTGTCTTTTGAGTCAATGAGTTCAGAACATTTTTTAATAAGCGCGTTTACATCAATGTAGACAAGACCAAGCGTTTTTGCAAGGCGTTTTGCAATGCTTGTTTTTCCTGCGCCGGGTGTTCCTGTTACCATAACTCTCATAGTTAGACCTCAATAACAATGCCTCGTGGTCCGGCATTAATAACGCGTGTTGTTCCTATGATTTCTTCTTGTTCAAATGTTTCGTGCAGGTGTCCGCATAGTGCAAGGGTTGGCTGCAATTTTTCAATCATGTTCCTCACCGCTCTGCTTCCTGCATGAAATCCAATATTATCCAGTGTTGTGCCATGGGGAGGTTCGTGCACAACCATGACTTTTTTTGATAATCCTTCAAGCGAGTTATGCGCTTTTTCAAGCATGTTTTCAATGGTTTTATCATCCTCGGCACAAAACCCCAATTGGGTTGCAGCGCATCCAAAAAAGCCTACATCACCAATCTTTGTCGAATACCCATGCAAGTGCTTTACTGTTCCTTCATATGCCCGCGCAAAAAAATCAGTTGTTGAAATTGGCTCATGATTGCCTGGAATCAAAAGCACATACAAACCAGCATCAGCAAAGGGCTTGAACAAGCCATCAACTTCCATATTAAAGAAGGTGATATCTCCGCATAAGACAACTGCATCAACTTTTTCGCGTTTTGCCTTTGCAACAAGACGTTTTACTGCGCGCACGTCTCCGTGAATGTCTGATGCTGCAAGGATGCGCGTCTTTTTTTCCATCATGTAACAACGCGAGGGTCACTGCTTTTAAACGCTTTGTTTTACAATTCTAAGAGCACGCCTTGTTTTCCTAAGCTGATAAGTGTTGTTCTTCCAAAAATGCTTACTTTTCCTGCGTTTTCATGGATATGGCCGGCAAGCACCATAAGCGGCTCTTCTTTTTCAATAAAATCGCGCAACGCCCTGCTTCCCGTGTGTGTTCCTGAACGCGTGGTGTCAATGCCTGTTTTGTAGGGTGGGGCGTGGCTTGCAATAATCAATTTTTTTGCGCCGTGTGCAGTCTCTAAAACACGTGTTATCTCGTTTTCAGTGCGTTCTCCGGGCGTGCCAAATGGGGTGGGGTTGCTGTATCCAAGACCAAAAAATGTGTAATCCTCCAATGTTTTGAGCGTGTCATGAAACCACGTAAAACCATACTGTGTGCATACGCGTTTGACATCTTTTGCGCGCTCATTGTTTCCGGGCATGACCCACAATTTTTCTTTAAGCGGTGCGAGTGCGCGTGCAATTTCTTCAAGACCTTCTTCTAAATCAGTAAGGTCTCCTGCAAGAATGAATACATCAGCATCCATACGTATGATTTCTCTTGTGCGCTCAAGGTCAACGTGAATATCTGAAAACGCAAACACTTTCATGGGGTATCACAAGTACAGAGAAATGTCCACTCCATCCTCAATAAATTGGGCAATTCTCTCACCAAGCCCTCCTTTTTTTGACACGCGAATCGTTCCTTTTCTGCTCACAACCGCATCAAAAATAAAGGCGTCATCTGCATAAAATGACACGTTCCTGCCCTTTGCGCTCTTTTTAAGTTCAAAATAGTAATAGTTTTTATCATCATGCATGCCATACTTGACCTGCGCGCCACGTGGCGCATTTGGCGTTTCTTCTGTTTGTTCGCCTTTTTCGTGGTTGTCACGGTCTGTTCGTACATCAATGCGCACACCCAATTCTTTTTCAAGCTGTTTGACGTTTTGTCCTTCTCGTCCAATAATGCGTTTTGCTCCGGCACTGTCTGTTTTCACAATAACTGCGTTGTTTCCAACAAGTTCAACATCTGCAAAACTGTTTTTTGGAAGGTTTTGTCTCACCTTTTGTGCAATATTGGTTTCAACCATTTTGGTGATACCTGTTTTTTGCTGTTTTTTTACGGGCACCACTACGGTTTGCTCGCCATAGGTATAGAGTTCGTAGAGCAAAGTTTTTGTTACAAAATCACGCACTTCAACAACCGGGCGGGCAAGGTCTGCTTCAATCATGCCTGACGGAACTTTGACGGTCATAACCAGTTCAAGCACTTGGTGAATTTGGCCGCCTTGTACAAACACAACAGTGTCAAGAACAGAGGGTATCACGCCAAGTTCAATTCTCCCAATAAATCGCTGAATTGCGTCAATTGGCGTAGTTGAGTGAAGCACTCCAACCATACCAATGCCTGACAAGCGCAAATCACTGTAGAGGCTGAAATCCTTTGTGTCGCGCACCTCATCAAAAATAGTGTAGTCTGGGCGCGAGAGCAAAAGAATGTCATGAATTTCAGAGCTGGTTCCGAAATTTTTTGAATACTGCGTGATTGCCGGCTTCAAATCAAGGTCGCGCGGTGATTCAACCGTTTTTACAATTTTTCCTTTTCCTTCATAGAACTCAGCAAGTCCGCGTGCAAACGTTGTCTTTCCCGAACCAGGACTTCCTGCAATAAGAATACCTTCTGCTTTTTGTTCAAAACGCTCAACAATTGCGGGGTCAAGCTTGTAGTCTGTTAATTCCAATTGCACAAGCGGGCGTACTGCGGTAATTTCAAGACCATCACTAAAGGGCGGTCGCGTAATAACAATACGTATATCTGCATATTGTACAATAGTCGAATATTTTCGGTCAATCTCAATAAAAGTATCATCAAAAAAATGTGTTTTTAAGATGATTTCATCAATCAGATCTTTCATTCGTGCTTTTTCAAGAATATCACTTGACGCCGCAATAAATTCAAATTCACCGGGCTTGCCTTTCTTAACGTAGGGTTCTACACCTTCTTTGAGATGAATGCTCATTGTATGCTCATCAAAATAGTCTTCAATGCCAAGACGCTTGTCAACTTTCTTGTCTTCGCGAAGCACCATGACTTCCATGCCCATTGCTTTAGCTGTTTTTCCCTGTACTACATCACCCGTCACAAGCGTTGCTTTTCGCTCCCACGCAGCGTCACGTATCATTGCATCAATCTCGCCTGAACGTGCGCGTTTGATTTGCGATTCACTGGGGCGCTGGCCAACATACTCAATTGCAATTGCGCCTTTTGCAGCAAGCTCGTTTAAGCGCGTCAATTCCTCAAGACCGCGAAAACCTGTTTCACGGCCAAAATTTGCCTGATGTTCAATTTCGCCAATAACTGCTTTATGAATTATAATCGTTCCTGAAACTTTTTTTTCAGAAATCAATTTAGTAAGCATGCCTTCAATAACCACTGACGTGTCAACAAGAAATGTCTTTTCCTTTGCTGTCATACACTATCTTACAAAAAGCTCGCACTTAATAAACATTCTTCAGAAAAGAAAAAAAAACACAAGAGGCAAAGTGCCTCTTAGGTTGCATTCTTGATTATTTTCTTCCCGTTCATGTAGGTCACGAGCACATCTGGAATCTTGATTGAACCGTCTTTTTGCTGGTATGTTTCAATTACCGCAATCATTGTTCTGCTTGTTGCAATTGCCGTGTTATTGAGCGTGTGCACATACTCTTTTGGCGGTTTTCCAACACCTTCACGATACTTGGTGTTTAAGCGCCGCGCCTGATAATCAGTGCAGTTACTATTTGAGCCGCACTCACGATACTCATTGTCTGAACCTAAATATTCTGTGTCATACTTTTTTGCAGCAATAGGTCCAAGGTCGCCTGTGCACACATTGACCACGCGGTAGGGGATGCCCAGTGCCTGATAGAGGTCTTCTGCATTTTTTTGTAATTCTTCATGGTATTTCCATGAATCTTTGGGAAGACAAAAAATGAATTGCTCAACTTTGTTGAAATGATGCATGCGAAACAATCCTTTTGTGTACTTACCATGACTGCCCACTTCTTTTCTAAAACACGGGCTTACACCAACAAATTTGAGTGGCAACTCTTTTTCTAACACTACTTCATCTTTGTACATTGTGCCAATTGCGTGCTCGCTTGTTGCAATAAGATACGTGTCATCTCCTTCAATCTTGTACATAACCTCTTCAAAATCGTCGAGTGAAACCACGCCTTCGTAGGCATTTCTGCGCAGCATTAAGGGGGGATAAATAAGCGTGTATCCTCGCTTGCGAAGAAGGTCAATTGCAAAGTGCTGCAGTGCCCGATCAAGAAGCACAAGGTCATCTTTTAAGTAGACAAAACTTGCGCCTGCTGTTTTTGCCGCGCGCTCTTCATCAATAAGGTTAAGCTCTTTGAGCACCTCTAAGTGATTTTTTGCTTCAAAATCCCGCTTTGGCACGGTTCCCCACCTGCGTACCTCAATATTATCATTTTCATCTGCGCCATAGGGCACGGAATCATGAATCAGGTTTGGAATGCGCATAAGAAGCAGTCGTCGTTGGCTAAAGAGCATGTCAACTTTTGCCTGGGCGCGCGTGATATCATCATTTACTTTTTTCATTTGTGCAATTTTTTCTTTGTCTTTTCCTTTGCTTGCAGCAAGCTCGCGAGAAACGGTGTTTCTCACATTGCGTAATTCTTCAAGTTTTTTTGTTCCTGCTCGCCACTGCTCGTCTTTTTTGAGCACTTCATCAACCATTTTTGGAAGTTCCGGGTTTTTTCTGCGCGCAAGATTTTGTTTTATCAGCTCAGGCTCTTGCCTGATGCGTTTTATGTCAAACATAGTTGTACCCCACATATGGTGTGTTTATATTCAAGAATATGACAAAGAATTGGTTGAGTCATTCTCCAGACAGGCGGGAATCACATCCGTGAGTCATATCAAAGACTTCACACGCACACACTTTTTAAATATTACTATCCCCTATCAGGGTATGCGCCTTTTTCTTGCAATTACCCTTCCAAAAGAATATGCACACGCAATTTCACGCATTCCTCTCACACCTTTTGCAGGCAAGCGTGTTGAAGAAGAAAACTACCACATTAACCTGCACTTTTTTGGTGAGGTTGCTGACGAAAAGCCCATTATCAAAACGCTTGAAACTATTTCATTTAAGGCGTTTCCACTGGAAATAAAGGGGTTTTCCGAGTTTCCTTCAAAACAACATCCGCGTGTGGTGTTTCTTGGTGTTTTTTCTCCGTTTCTTCTTGAACTTCACAAAAAAATAGTGTCAGCACTCCATCTTAGTGAAGACAGACCATACACGCCACACCTCACGCTTATGCGCGTTTCTAAAACAAACACAAAACTCGCGCAGGCATTTTTTAAAACACCGTTTCACGCGCCTTTTCTCGTGTCATGCTTTTCACTTTTTAAAAGCACACTCACACCGCAAGGACCGCGTTATTCTGTTGTTAAACACTTTTGTGCACACTAATTATTTTAGTCTGGTAGCGTCTTGTTTGGTATATCCAATTTTTGGATTACTTAAAACGAAAAAGAGAGAGTGGCATCGTCCTAACGGACATTTTTCCTTTTACTTCGTAAAAGCATGTATAGGAATGTGCGTCAAGATAGTCTTTTTCTGCGAAAACAGAAATTTTAGTGGGGGGATTTCCTAACCAAATGTCAAAACTTTATCTGATTCTTCAACTAACTTTAACAAATCTTTCATGGTTGAAATTGGACAAACTTTACTGCTTTCTTTTTCTCTTGATTTTAGGCAAGTTCCACAAGCCAATATCTGTCCCTTGTTTTCAAGAAATAAATCAGTCTGTTCTTTTGCATTATATTTTTCATTTTTAATCTCTTCAATTTCAACTCCTTTATTTATTAAGAAAACTTTTACTTTGTGATTTGCTTTTAATGAGGTGCTTCCAAATCTAAAAGCATTCCAGACAACTTCGGGTTCATTTGTACCTATAACAATTCCAATTTTCATTTAAATCACCTGTTTAATTCTTTTCTCATTTCCTCAAATTGTTTTTTACTTATTTCTCCTTTAGCATATCTTTTCTGTAAAATATTAACTGGAGTCTCATGCATCCCCCAATTTTTTGTAAATTTATAAATCAGCCAAACCATCAGTGCAATTGCGCCTATTAAAAAAATCAGCCAGAGTATATTCCAAAAACTATTATACCCATAATATGTGGGATAGTTTCCCATCATTCCAGAACCACTCATATTCATCATGCCTCCACCCATCAATCCTCCAACATCTTCATTACAATAAAGCCGTTTTGCCATGTTGATATGTACTTGTCTTAAACTTTCAGAACCCTCTCCACCCATCATGTTATCCCTCATCTCATGGGCTTCGCCAGTATGCATTTGCTCCATATAATAATCACCAAAGGATTCAAGTTGTTCATCTGTAAGTTTATCACAACTAATTCCAGAATCTATAAGTTGTTTTGTTTCATTAAAATCATGTTCGTGAGCAAAAACTAAGCTGACGCTTAATAACAACATACCGAAAATCAGAATTGTGAATATTTTTCTCATTTTTTTATCTCATAACCCGTAACAATATCTCCATTTTTCTTTAATCTTTCAGCCAAAACGTCTCTTATTATATCAAATGCTTTGATGATTTTCGGATTTGTAAGTCTGTAATAGATATTCTTGCCTTTCCTGTCTGTTGTAACAATTCCTTTGGATTTCATAATTGACAAATGCTGGGAGATATTGGCTTGACTTAGTTTTGTCTTTTTTATCAATTCTGTTACTGATAATTCTTTATCTTTCAATAAATTCAATATTTCCAACCTTGTTGAATTTGAAAATACTTTGCACATTCCAGCATGAATTTCATACCGTTCTTTCATATTATTATATTAGAATAATCTAATATTTAAATATCTTCCAATCATTAAACGGAAATCCCCCCGTCCTGTGGACATTTAGTCTGTTCTCAAAAATCAAAGATTTTTGGAACCCCAAAAAAGCTAAGCTTTTTTGATGGCTACGCAGAAATTGATATAGCCGGCAAAAACTACGGCACTAACTGGATTTTTGGCAGTAAGAAAACTCTGCGCTCCCTTTGGTTGGTTGGGGCGCTGCGCTTTTGTCGCTTCACTCCTCACTCTCGTTTAATAGGCATTAACCGAGAAATTGCTCGGCTTGCAATTTCTCCAAATTCACTTTTTCAGCTCTGTTCCGCTCTCTTCGGTCGCTCCACGAGGGAAAAGTGAACTTCCCTTAAGCCCAATGTTATATGAACCAAAACAACCTAACTCAATTAGTTAATTACGTGCCGCAATTAAACGCACATACCTGAGCAGTCTCACTTTTTTTCCAAAAGAGTTAAATGAGTTTCATTGCGCGTGAGTACGTAATGGCAACACTTATCATTGCAGAAAAACCAAATGCGTGCAAAAAAATTGTTGAAGCCATTGCTGACACGTACCAAACAAAAAAACGCGGGGGCGTTGCGTATTATGAGTTTGTGCGCAAAAACAAAACATATTACGCAGTTCCTGCAGTTGGACACTTATTTAATCTTACGCATAAGCGCGGCGCGCGAATCCCTATTTTTGATGTTTCATGGGCGCCGTCACACACGCTTAGTGACGCGTCAGCGTTTACTAAAAAGTATTTGGATAATTTTGTTAAACTTAAAAAATCAGTTAAAGACATTATTGTTGCAACTGACTATGACATTGAAGGGTCAGTTATTGCCTTTACTATCCTTGAAAACGTGTTTGGAAAACACGACGCAAAACGCATGAAATTCTCAACACTCACAAAAGAAGATTTAGTGCACGCGTTTGACCACATGCATGACCACATTAACCGCGGATTTGTGAATGCAGGCGTGCTTCGCCACCACCTTGATTACTTTTGGGGTGTAAACGCGTCACGCGCTCTTATGAACTCAATTAAAGAAGCCGGCCGTTTTCGCATTCTTTCAATAGGTCGCGTGCAAGGTCCAACACTCAAACTCTTGTATGACCGCGAAAAAGAAATAGAACAGTTCATTTCCACAACCTTTTTTGAACTCTCTTTTACTTACAAAGGCGTTGTTTGCGAGCACGCTCATACAATTTTAGAAAAACAGGAAGCAAAAAAACTCTTTAACAAAGTCAATAAAAAAGTTGCGGTTGTTACTAACATTACGGTGTCAGACCAACACCTCACCCCTCCTGAACCGTTTAACCTCACTACGCTGCAAACAACCGCACACCGCGTGTTTAAGTTCTCACCAAAAAAGACACTTGACCTTGCCCAATCTCTCTATGAACACGGTCTTATATCATATCCCCGAACATCTTCGCAAAAACTTCCCCTAAGTATTGGATATGAAAAAATACTCAAAAAACTCGCAAAAATAAAAACATACGCGCCGCTTTGCGAGTCACTTCTCAAAAAAACACTCAAGCCGCGTGAGGGGAAAAAAACAGATCCCGCACACCCCGCGATTTATCCAACTGGCGAGCTTGTTGACGTTTCAGGTGCTGAGAAAAAACTATATGACCTTATTGTGCGCCGATTTTTTGCCGCATTTGGCGAACGCGCAGTAAAAGAACTTACCAAAATCGCATTTGACGTGTGCGGGGTTGATTTTTACGCGCATGGTCACACTATTAAAAAACCAGGATTTCTCACCTATTACGCACCCTATGATGGGGGTCAGGAGAAGCTGCTTGAGCATTTTGAGGTTGGACAACGCATCACTCCAGATTCATTTGAAAACGCGCAAAAACAAACCAAACCCCCGTCACGGTATTCGCAAGCATCACTTATTCATATGCTTGACAAACGAGACCTTGGCACAAAAGCAACACGAACGGGTATTATCAAAACACTCTACGACCGTGGCTATCTGGAGGACACCAACATTCATGTCACCGAGCTTGGCATGACGGTTGTTGATATTCTCAAAAAGTATTCGCCTAAACTCGTGTCAATTGAGCTGACAAGCGAGACTGAGAAAAACATGAAACTTGTTGAATCGCACAAGCGAAATAAGGATGCTGTGTTAGAGGACGCAAAAACGCATCTTGTGGACATACTCAATGATTTTAAAAAACACGCAAAAAGCATTGGCAGCGAGCTTGCAAAAGCAGTTAAAGAAGACAGTGCGCTTGGACCCTGCAGCGCGTGCGGTCAGGACTTGCGTGTTATTCATTCACGCAGAACCGGTAAACTCTTTGTTGGCTGTAGCGGGTATCCAAAGTGCACAAACAGTTATCCCCTGCCCCAGCACGGTTTGGTAAAAAACGTGCACAAGGCATGTAAAACCTGCACGTCGCCGCTTGTCTTGCTTATTAAAAAAGGCAAACGCCCCTGGCAGCTGTGTATAAATCCGCAATGTCCTACAAAAGAAGAATATGAAAAAAAATTAAGACCAAAAACTGATTAGTTTATACATCCTTTGCTGCAAGCTTGATATCCTCTTCTTTGATGGTTTTTCTTCCAGCATGCTTTGAGAGATGTGCAGCGCGCTCTGAAATTTTAAAACCAATCTCGCTAAGCACCTTTTCCATTGCTTCAGTTGCGCTTGCAGAAACGCGCGGTGCACCGCTTCCTGTTCTAATAAGTTTTTCAATGGGTGCAAGTGGTAAAACGGGAGAAGAACGATTAGACATCACGTATCACACAGTATTCTTTTTTAAATGCACAGAGCACGTAGTGCGTACCATACCTCACGCTTCAAACCTATTTAATGATTTCGGTTAAGCTCGCAGAAGCCGTATTTTGAGCAAAGAACGTTTCTGATTTATTCAATTCAATTTTGTGGTTACGATGGGCTTTTCTTTTACTAAAACAGTGTGTTCCTGTTGCGAAACAATGCCTCCGCTGGCTTCTACAAGCACCGGGTACTCTTTTATAATGCCCTGTTTGGTCAGCACTAAGAGCGCAAGATTTGCGCTCTTTCCAAACTCTTCGAGCACCCATCTGCGTGAAAACGGCAACGTGTTTCGCTCTTTTTTAATCCAGTCCAAGATTTTTCGGGCGCTAAACACGCGCACAGGCCGTATATTTTCAATCATGAATATTTCAACATCTTTTCCGTTTATTGCAAAACCCTCTCCATACGTGGCGTAGGGTTCAATAGCGATTTGCATCCCGTCTTTGAACACGCCGCCTCCTTTATTTGTGTAATTGGGCACGTTCACGCCAGCATGAATACAATAGGGCTCAATACTATGACCCACTAAATTCCTGACTGTGTTAAAACCATACTTGTCCATTATGGGTTGCACTGCTGCGCCAACTGCACTGATTTTTGCACCGGTCTTGATAACACCCAATGCTGCAGTAAGTGAATCGCGCACGCACGCGATTAATTTCTCATGTTTGTTTGTTCCTATCTCAAATGTTCGCGCATTGTCTGATATGTGTCCATCAATATGCGCTCCTAAATCAATTTTAACCACGTCCCCTTTTTTGATAACGCGCTCATCTTCAAAACGCGCGGTACCGTGAGCTGCAACCTCGTTTACTGAGATATTCACGGGAAATGCAATGCCTGCCCCGCTGTCAAGAATTTTTTTTTCAAGCGTTTTTGCAATATCAAGATAGCGTGCGCCCGCTTTTACTAGTGATGCTGAGTGCGCAAGAACGCGCGCCCCAACCTGTCCTGCTTCAATCACTTTTTTTTCATCCATAGTAATACCTCTTATCGTGCAAAAACTATGTGAACTACCCTACCTCAAGAGATAGGGCTTCTTGCTTCATAGAACCTACTTGCTCTAAAGGAACAGAGGTAGATTTCTCCACACCGGACAATTCCTGCCCTGCTAATTTATTTAGTATGTTTATCGCTGAATTGTAATCTCTATCTATGACAAAGCCACATTCAGCACACTCGTAGGTTCTCTTATACAAAGGCATATCCTGTATGCGTCCGCATTGAGAACAGGTTTTACTTGTGTTTCTTGGATTTACTTTAACTATCTGACAACCAGCACTCTCAGCCTTGAAGTTCAGAAGTTGAGTAAATTTACCCCAAGAAGCATCTACCCTATTTTTCGCATTGAAATATTTTTGTTGAGACATCTGTTTTATATTCAAATCTTCCATAACGATTGTTTTGCATTCTTTGACTAAGTTAGTTGTAATCTTATGCAAGAAATCTGTTCTTTGATTTGTTATTTTAAGATGAAGTTTTGATAATCTTTTTCTTGCTTTTTTTCTGTTATTACTTCCTTTCTTTTTTCTTGATAATTCTTTATTTAAATGCTTTAATTTTGATAAGTTCTGTTCTAATATTTTGGGATTTTCAGTTTTATTTCCCTTGCTATCAACTAAATAATTATTTATACCTAAATCAATTCCGATAATTCTATTTCCACAGAATATCTGCTTTTTTTCGTCTGTAATTATGATAGCATACCATCTGTCAATTCCTTTCTTAATCTGAATTTGTTTTATATTTCCATTCACGTCTCTATGAACTTTTATTTTTATATTTCCTATTTTTGAAAGATGTAGTTTATTATTTTCCAAAGAAAAACCGCTTTGATTATAATTTATCGTCTTGAACCAGCCTTTTCCCTTGAATCTTAATCTCCCAACTTTTTTATGATTTCCCTTCAAAACTTTTAATGCAGATAGATTGGAAAATAATTTGTAGCATTCATATTGAAGTGTTTTAGAATAAACTTCTCTAAATCTTGGTTCGCATATTTTCAAGTCTGGAAGCATTGCCTGTATCATATTTCTATCAATTATTATTTGATTATTCAATTCTCCGAGCATCATATTGTATGCTTGTCTACAAGTATCTAAAGCAAATTCTAATTTTTTTGTCTGTTCTTTATTTGGATACATCCTATATTTTGTTGCTAACATCTTAATTTACTCCTTGTTTATCAACATAACTTTTCAAAACATCAAGAGTCACTTGTCCTGATGTCGCTAAGAAATATGATGGAGACCAAAAAGTTCCGTTCCATAATTTCTTTTTTACTTCTGGAAAATTCCTTTGTATTTCTCTTGAAGTTATACTTTTTATAGCATTTAGATAACGAGTGATATCTAAAGTTGGTTTGCATTTGAACAACATATGAAAATGGTCTTTATCTGGTTCTATTCCTAAAATATCAACTTGGAAATTCTGGCTTATATTATTTATCTGAGTTTTGAGCATATCAATAATTTTATCACTATCTAAAACTTTCCTTCGATATTTTACACACTGAACAAAATGATAATTCAGTGAATATACTGAATGAGAGCCTTTATCTAATTTGTGTTTCATAGTTCTTTATATTATCTAACAACCATATCATTATAGCTTTTCTATACCTAATCATATATCATAATAATTATGGTAGCCTTTCATCTCCCCTCTTACAAAAGGAGACTTCTCGGCTACGAAGTTAAAAATGTCTTAATCTATCATGCCCGTTTCATTACACAAACGTTTTTATTCGTTGTAGGGCTCAAAAATCAACGCAAACACGCGGTGTAGCATGCGTGCAGAACTCGTGGCGCATGTGTTTGGATTGCAGGTATTGAACAGTTATGAAACATATCACATCAATTGACCTTTTTTGTATCGTACGCGAACTTCAAGCACTCAAAGACGCCCGCGTTGAAAAAATTTACCAACCAAAAAAAGGCGAACTTCTCTTTGTGTTCCATCATCGACAATATGGTAAAATATTCTTTCGCATCATTAGTGGTGTTGCTGCTTTTTTTACAAAAAGCAAAAAAGATTACACCAATTTTCCGCCCCACTTTTGCATGTTTTTGCGAAAACACTTGCGAGGCGCGAGTGTGAAGAGTGTAAAACAACGACGAGAAGACCGCATTATTGAGATACATTTTGAAACAAAAGAAGGACCGCGCATTCTTGTCTCTGAACTCTTCTCGCCAGGAAACGTGCTGCTATGTGAAGGAGACTATAAAATTATTGCTCTTCAACACGTTCAAATCTTTAACGACCGAAAACTTATTGTCCACAAAGTCTATGAGCCTCCTGAGCCCTTTATTTCAGGTCTTAGCGTGAATTCGCTTACGTTTAAACGCGCCCTTATGGCATCAGGCAAAGACACGGTGGTCAAAGCACTTGCTTCGTCACTTGGTCTTGGCGGAAAATATGCAGAAGAACTGTGCGCACGCGCACATGTCTTGCGAGAAACGCCGCTGTTACAGCTGGGAAAAGAAGAATATGACACCCTCTATAAAGTACTTGACGAGCTCGTGCGCTTGCTTAAATACAAACCCTATAATCCCTTTGTTATTCTTGAGTCTGGAAAACCTGCTGACTTCTCGCCCGCAGCGTTTGAGATTTATGCAAACGCAGAGTCAAAAAAGGTTTCATCCTTTAACGAAGCGCTTGACGAGTACTATACCCATATGATTGTTGAAGATGTTCTTGCACAAAAACAAGCAGAACAATCAAAACAAACAGGAAAATTTGAAGCAATACATAAACACCAAGTTGAAACAGTTCGTGCATATGGGGATACTGCGGCAAAAAAACGCGAAAGCGCGCAGAGCATGCTCTCCCGGATTGACTTTATTGAGAGTATACGAAACGCGATTAACAGTGCGCGAGACCGCGGCGATTCATGGTCTGATATTGAGCAAAAGCTTGAAAACGACCGAAAAAATGGCATTGAAGCCGCGAAAATGGTTAAACAAATTGACCCGGTTACTAAAGAAGTGATTCTTGACACCGAACCCGAACTGCGTATTGCGCTTTTTGAGAGTGCGGGCAAACAATTAACCAGCGTGTATGAGCAGGCAAAAAAGCTTGAAACAAAAGCAGAAATTGCACAAGAACACGCCCATTCAACTCAACAAAAAATTGAAGAACTGCGCACACAACCCCTGCCCGAACTTGCTTCCCACGAAGTGCCTCGCCACGCACTTCCCAAGCCCACATCAGTAGCGTGGTTTGAACAATTCAAACATTTCTACACTTCTCAAGGACATCTTGTTGTGTGCGGAAAAGACGCTGACACGAATGAATTGCTCATTAAACGCTACATGAACGATTCTGACATAGTGTTTCATGCAGATATTTTTGGCTCGCCTTTTGGTTTGCTGCAAGCTCAAGGGGAACAAACGCCTGATGAGATTGTGCAGGCAGCTATTTTTGTTGGCTCCCATTCGCGCGTGTGGCGTGAAGGCCTGGGCACTACTGACGTCTACTGGGTTGAACCTTCTCAGGTCGCAAAAGAGGGCGGACTCCAAAAAGGAAGTTTCATGATTTATGGCAGAAGAAACTATGTGTATACTATTGAACTTGAACTTGCCATTGGCATTGTTGATGGTGCTATTATTTCAGGACCAAAAAATGTAGTTGCAGAAAAAACAGCGCAGTACATGAGTATTGTGCCTGGACACACGTCTCAACATGACACTGCACTCAAACTTAAAGAAGTATTGCACTACGCAGGAAGCGTTGACGATTTTGTTAAGCATATTCCTGCAGGCTCATCAGACCTGCGCGAAGCTCAACCCCGCGCGCGCAGCGAGCAAAAAGAAGAACACAAACCTTCAAACACGCCGTTTTTTGGCGAAGAATCTGAAGAACCTGAAGAAGAGGATGCCACAGAGCCAGAGCTTCCACGGTATGGTTCACTTGATGAAAACAAAGAAGCGCCTTCTTTTTTTGACGAGTCAGATGCCAAAAAAAATGATGAAGACGCATCGCGTGAAAGCGAGAGTGATGATACTGATTCGGATGACTTTTTTTTCAATGGTTTTGACGAATTACAGTTATAACTTCTGCGTGGCATTAATAAACACAAACTACCCCTCTTAAGACTATGCAACGCGTGCTTGACACGATTCTCAAAAAGAGTACACCCACTTCATCAGAGCATCGCAAGGACAAAAAAATCATTGAGCACGTGGTTAGCACGCTCACAAAAAATCTGAGTGCTCAAAACCAGTCTGCACAAGTCATGGTTGGTGGAAGTTTTGCAAAACAAACCTATCTAAAAAATGATAAAGACGTTGACCTTTTTATCAGGTTTCCGTTAGGCACCAATAATATAAGCGAACTCGCAAAACGCGCGTGCGCACCCTTCAAACCTAAGACTATTCACGGTTCGCGCGATTATTTTTTATTCACGCACAAAGCGCTGCACTTTGAAGTTATTCCTGTGTTTAACATCACACACCCAGACCACGCGCAAAACATTATGGATGCATCACCTCTTCACGTAGCCTATGTGACAAAACACCTCAAAAACGTGGATGATGTTCGTCTTTTCAAAGCACTGTGCAAGGCACATCATGTGTATGGTGCTGAATCATACATTTCTGGCATAAGCGGGTATGTCTTGGAGTTGCTTGTTATCTACTATGGTTCATTTACATCAGCACTCCGTCATATTGCAAACTGGGGTGAAGATGCATTTGTTGACCCCGCAAAGCACTACAGCGGAAAAGAACCGGCAAAGCGCGCCCTATCAAAAAGCAAACACTCACCCCTTATTCTCATTGACCCCACGCAAAAAACGCGCAACGCTGCAAGCGCGCTTTCAAAACGCAATTTTAATTATCTTAAAAAAATAAGCCGCGCCTTTCTTGACAACCCGTCAAAAAAACTCTTTGAAGACGCGCTCACGCTTCCCTTACTTCGTGCGCAGGCAAAAAAAGAGAACCACTTTTTCGTATCAAAAAATCTCCGCATTACTGGGAAAAAAGATATTTATCTTGCAAAATTGCATCGCGCTCTTCGAAAACTCAACAAAAAACTTGAACTCCTTGATTTTACTATCCTTGCTCTTGGTTTTATCCCTGACACAAACTATGTCAGGGTATATGCGGTGTTTCCCTCACGTTTTATTCCGCTTATCAAACGCGTGATTGGCCCCCCAAAACACATGAAAAAACATGCAAACCTCTTTGTCAAACGGTGGGCGGGAAAAAGCATTCGCGGTCCGTACTCCTATGGCGGGCACGTGTGTGTTGATGTTGAGCGCACTCTGTCTGATGCAAAAGAAGCGTTTTTTGTTTTTCTGTTAGATGCTTTAGAGCGCTTTTCGTAAGCTCATCACATATTTTTTTATGTGGTCACAGTCAGTTCGTTCCATTTTATGCCGCATTGAGACTTCTTCTTTTTTAGCAAACAATGTGTTCATTCCTTCTGGAGTGAAACTAAAGCGCTTGCTTTTTGAAAGAAACTCAATAGCGTCACGCGCGTCAAGTTCAACATTAAGTTTTTTACTCACATATAGTTGCGCGTATTCCCCTAAACTGGTAAAATACATGAAGAATGCGTTTGCATAATTCTTGCTGCGCACAAATACATTAGCCATTTTGTAGTGGTTTTGCGCGTTTTCTTCAAGACTTTTTTGCGCGCCTGTTTTTGCAAATGCTGATTCCTTTTGCGAGAGAATCGCATTTTGAACATCCTTGAGACTCATAACAACAACATTTAAAAACGGGTTCTTTTTTAACGTTTGCTATGGAATGCATTTTTTGCAAAATCACACAAGGAGAGGTTCAGACCTCAAAAATCTATGAAGATCAAGGAGTTATTGCAAGTCTTGAAATCAGACCTGCCTCGCTTGGACATGTTATTATTTTCTCAAAAAAACACTACACCACCCTTGAGCAGATTCCTCCCCAAGAGTATCTAAACATCATGAGTGTTGTGCGTTTTTTCTCAGGTATGCTCCAGGAGGCAGTTTCGCCAAAAGGGTTCAACATTGTTATGAGTATCGGCGAGGTAAAAAACCAGCAAACAGACCACTTTACAATACACCTTATTCCGGTTTCAGATTCTGAGGAGCTTGCTATTCAGTGGAATCCAAAACAATTTGCGCAAGAAGAACTCGTAACCTTTTATAAACAATTGCAAGACATTATGAACCGTAAATTTGGTGAAGCGCGCGAAAAAATTAAAGACAATATGGATGATATCGTGCAGGTTCAAAAAGGCGATGCTCCAGCGCAAAAAAGCGAGCAAACCAAAAAAGAAGAGCAAAAACAAGAAGAGAAGAAGCCTGAGACGTTTAGACGACCAGTTGCGTAAGCACAAACAAGGTTGCATAGGGATTAACAAGAGTTACCAGCAGTGCAATAAAAAATGAGGGCACAAAAGGAACGCCTTCCATGATACGCACGTGCGTTATACCCGCGTCCTTCATTGTTTTGATATCTTTGAGCGTCACTGCAACACTCTTTTTTGGGTCGTAGAGAATATTCTTTTCCCTTTTAACCTTGTCAATCACCCAATCTCCTTCAGTAAGTGCGTCAAGCGTGATGTGTTTTATCATGAGCACGTTTGCTGAGCGAAGCAGAATACTCATAAGCCAGAGTGTGCCAATAAAACAAAGCACGCCTGCAAACACAATATCGCGCAGAATAATCCAGAACACAACGCTTGACAGAATAACCGCTAGACTAAGACCAATTGACCGCTTGTATTTTTGATAATCTTTTTTTACTTGTGCAACATACGTTTTTCTTTTTAGTATCATGATAAGCAGTGTGGTAACAAGACCATACACTGCACCAACCCACAGGAAATTGATAAAAAACAGGATGAAGAGGGGTATGCCTGCGTTCATGCCAAGCAATAAACCAAGCGCAACAAGCAGTTTGGTATCAGCCCCGCCCCACTGCTTGAGACGATACATAGTATAACCAAACACGAAGGCACCAGCACCAAATAAGATGCTTATTGCCGCTTCATTAACAGCTCCTTGAATAATCGCACGCTCAAACTGGTAAAATACGCCAAGTGCAATTAAACCATAGGAGAGCAGGTCGGGGACTTCACGCGTTTTAATATCATGCAGCGAAGCTAAACCAAACCCGACTACTGCTGTCCACGTTGCAATAATATCAATCATGCCCATGCCTCGAGAGATTCTTCTTCCCTAAAATGGAGTGTTCCTGGAATAATAAGCGCGTTTGGCCCGATAAATCTTTTTTTCATCAATACACTAATTGGCGCGTACACAATTTTTTGGTGTGCGCTTCCAAGACGCGATACCACCACAATTTTTGTTTTGTGCGTTACCCGCTTGTCTAAGAGCAGGCGCTCAAGGGCTTCACTCACCTGCATGAACGTGTTTTTTGCCACATCTAAATCAAGCAATACAAGCGTGTGTGCGTCTATGCTTCTGTTTTGTTCAAGAATATCCAAAAAAGAAGTTGGCTTGAACGTATCCTGCCAAAACGGAATGCTGATTGTTTTTCCAAACTTATACATCTGCAATCCCACTTCGCCTATTGCGCTGAGAATGCTTGCATTATGAATCACGCGAACGCCGATTTTTGCTGCGCGCGCTTCAAGTTGTAAATCCTCATGTGTGGTTGCACAAAGTGGGTCGCCAACAACAATAAGGCCTACACGCTTTTTTTTGGCAAGCTCGATTAGAAGCGTGCTTTCAACTTCACCACGACCCAGAAGAGCAACTGTTTTTCCAATTGTGCGCTCTAATTTTTGTATGTCAAGGTCAGGCGCGCTTCCGGTATAGGCTTCTAAATATACCTCCGTGCATGCGTTTAATGCTTCAATTCCTTGAATAGTCAAATCCTTTTCACTTGCAAGTCCAAGCCCAACCAATACTAACATAGCATCCTTTTTTCCGTACGTAGAGTTATGGTGCGTGCACGCTTATATTATGTTTGGCGTCTGCTTTTTTTTTGCGTATAACACATCATCTCTACGCGCTTCAAGAAATTCCTCAAATTTGTAGTGAGCAGGCCGGGCAAGTTTGTCAAATATGAGTTTGACATAGGCTTGGTCTTTTTTGTCAACCTTTTCTTCAATTAAATGAAGTAACTCAATATATTCTTTTACAAAACGGTGTGTGAGCGCCGTTTCTTCATCATCACTAAGACTCACAAATTTCCACTCGCCATGCTCATCTTTAAAATATTTCTTACGCATATCTTTTTTGTGCGTGTTTGCATTAAAAAACTCATTGCGTGCTTGCTATTTGTGTTCTGATACGTTTTGCATAGTCCCGCAAGCGTTGCGCGTATGAAATAAGCTGCGCTTGATTTGGCGCGTCCTGCGCGTTTGCTTCAACCTGGGCGGCGTATTGTTCAAGCTTCTGCGCGTAGGCGAGCCACTCCTGTTTTTTTGTTTGTTCTTCAAGCTGAGAGCTTGCACTTACCATACCTGAAGAAAAGGATTGGGGCGTCTGCTCTTGCCCGCGTTTTTGCTGTTTTGCTTTTTCCTGGCGCTCAAAGTACATATACATGCCAGCAACAATAAGTAGCGCCGCAAGAATTGGCGGGACAAAACCAGTCATGAATAACAAGAGCGTATTTGTCATATCCCTCTACTATTCATATTTCCTCCAAACCTTATAAACACTCGCGTAACGCGCGCGGAAACAATTATATGTGCGCACATAAAGAATATACTAGAAATGGCATTGTTTGATTCTCTTTTTACCAGTCCTGTTGGCGGCTTTATTGCAATAGGCGGTTTTTTTGTGCTCGTTGGCATTATGATTATATTTGTTGGCAAAGCTGCAGAAGGAAGCTATCAACGAAACCCACAGTCAAGATTGCTTGGCTTGCTTACTGGCCCGCGCCGGCGTTTGCTTGGTTGGAAGCGCAGATTCACACGCCTTGGCCAGCGCGGTTTTAGCCCAAGAAAAGCAAAAAAGAAGTCAAAAAAGTTATTGCGAAATTTGCTTCCGCGCAGATTGCGCAAACATCCTGAAAAAATCACAAAAGATATCAGAAAGCAGCTTAAGCGATTGCATCAGATTTCAAAAAAACATGACCTTGAAGAGTTTTCAAAAGCAGTTGAGCCACTTGCGCACATTCTCAAAGAATTTGAAGCCCTTGAACTTTCATTCTTTGTTACTGTCTATGACCACATTGAAGAAATCAATGCATTACTTGAAGATGAAGCAAAAAGCCTTGGCCGCCTGAGTGTGTACACCACTGACGCACAAAAACGTGCACAACCCCACATCAATGCAGAACGTGAATTTATCATGCACACAATAACAAACGAAGAGACTCACGTTGCACAGATTTCACAAGAAATACGAAACGAAGCATACTCAACAAAAATTTCAGTTCGCGAAGACCAGGTGCTTATGCAAATTCTTGAACAACTTAAAGCAAATATTCAACAACAAGCCCCGCACATCCAAAAAGAGCTTGAAGAAATCCAGCAAAAAATAGCTCAGGAAAAAAACCAAAAAAAGACAAAAAAGCTCCAAAAACAGCACGCAAAATTAAGCACCTCCCTTGAACACATTGGCAAAATACCCTCCCTTTTGGATGCAATGAACTCTGCAATCAAAAATGAACATAACACTATGATTGGAGAGTACCGTTCACTTTCATCACTGCTTCCACTAAGCATGAACCTGACTCAAACGCTTTCCCAACGAAAAGAACTTTGCGCAAAACTGTTCTCAACACCTCTTCAAACAAAAGATTCGGTTACTCACTACACACCTCAGCTGAACATATGGGTAACCCATCTTCAATCATTTAAACAAGCGCTTGGTGTCTATGCAAACAATCTGCGTTCAATGTCACATGCAGTAAGCACTGCTCTTGAAAACCTTTCACAAATCGCGCGTATTCTCAAGGTCTCAAAGGTTCATGCCGATAAGTTAGGCGCTGTTGTTGACAAAATCATTGGTGCAACAACACAAGAACCTCAGCTAAACATTCAAGAAGGCGTTGCTCAAGGAATAGCGGGCGCAGAGCACGAACAAAAAGCAGATGTAGGTTCTGCCCAACAAAAAATAGCAGAGACCCACCAAAACCAATCCTCCCAAACCGCAACTAGCCCACAGCAAGCTGCTGTTTCTAAACCAGTACGGGTAATTGGATTTGATGTTTCTCGAAACGAAACCGGAACAATTGGTGCTGCAGCACAATTATGGTTTTCTCAACCTGTTGAAGGCGATTCTGCCAGACAAATCGCGAATATGGCAAAGCAAAAACTTCTTCAATTAATCAAGACAGAAGTCATTGATAAGACTGCTCTTGAAACCCAAGTCAAAGAGCAGCTTTCTCATGAACTTGGAGAGAATGCATCGATTATTGCACAACTAAGCATAGTCCCGCAAAGACCACGGGGATGAAATGATTAAGTTTTTAAACCCCTCACTCTGCTTGTGTTTCTAGCATGAAAATTGCATGTCTTGTTTCAGGCGGCGTTGACAGTTCAGTAGCGCTCGCGCTGCTTCAACAACAAGGCCATGACGTGCACGCGTTCTATCTTAAAATCTGGCTTGAAGATGAGCTTTCCTATCTTGGAAATTGTCCCTGGGAAGAAGACCTAGAATATGTGCAAAAAACCTGCAAACAGCTAAGAGTTCCGTTTACTATTATAAACCTACAAAAAGAATACTTTGACACGGTTGTTTCCTACACGCTCAAAGAAGTAAAACAGGGAAGAACACCAAATCCCGATATGCTCTGCAATGCGCGCATCAAGTTTGATGCATTTCTCAAACGCATTGATACAACTTACAAAAAAGTGGCAACAGGCCACTACGCAGGCATCGAAGAAAAAGAAGGACTGTTTTATTTGAAGCAAAACCCCGACCCGGTAAAAGACCAAACCTACTTTTTAGCTCATCTTTCACAAACCCAGCTTGCCCGAATTGTATTTCCTCTTGCTAACCTCACAAAAAAAGAAGTGAGAAGAATCGCACACGAGCTTGATTTACCAAGCAAAAACAGAAAAGACAGCCAGGGCATTTGTTTTCTTGGAAAAATCCGTTACACTGATTTTTTAAAACACTACTTTGGCGAGAAAAAAGGAAATATTATTGATGCAAAAACAAACACAGTTCTTGGCACGCACAAAGGTTATTGGAACTTTACGCGCGGACAAAGAAAAGGTCTGCGCCTTGGCGGCGGTCCGTGGTACGTGGTCTATAAAAATCCACGCACAAACGAGGTTTTTGTGACAAATGGGTATGATTCATTTTCAAAAGAACGAAAAGAAGCCATGCTTGCAAACCTCAACTGGATCCCACAAAAGCCGGAAAACCTCAGCAATCTCAAAGTAAAAATTCGGCATGGTCCGGTCTTTTACCAGTCAAAACTCTCACAAGAACATGATACGTATACCCTCACTATTTCAGCAAAAGACCAAGGACTTGCGCCAGGACAGTTTATTGTATTCTATCATGAGAAGTATTGTTATGGGTGCGGGGTTATTACTGATGCTCAGAAAAGCTGAAAATCAATAACAACGCGATACTGTCTGATACCAATCTCACCTGCTTTTGCTTCACGCAAAAATTTCACTGAAAAACCATACTCTTTTGCTTTTTTGATGATTTGTTTTTTTTGTGTTTCAAATAAGTCTTCTTCTCCGCTAAAGTGATAGAAGTGAACAACGGTTCCATTTTTGCTCATCTTAAACGCAGCATCAAGAAATGCTTCACTATCTTTTGGCAGGTTCATAAGAATGCGGTCTGCGTTTTTGATTGCAAGATTTTCTGCATCCTTGTTTGAGCAGGCAATTGACACTTTGTTTTTTGCTGCATTTTCCACTAGTAGTTTGTATGCGTCTGGATTTTTGTCATTAGCATACGCTTCAACATTTCTGAACTTTGCAATAGGAATAATATACGGCCCTACGCCTGAAAACATGTCAACTACGCGCTCCCCATTTTTTACTTGTTCGAGAATACGCTTGCGCTCCCCGCTTAAGCGAGGGGTGTAAAATACAGTATTAAGGTCAACAAAAAATACGCACCCGTTTTCTTTGTGAAGTGTTTTTGTTTTTTTCTCGCCAGCAACATGACGAACGTGGCGTACACGAAACTCTCCGCTTGTTTTTGTGCTTTTCGCAACAACGGTTTTTGCACTCTTATAAAAATCAAGATACTGTTGTGCAACATCTTTTAATTCCCGCGCGTTTTTTTCTGATTCAAGCACTACAATATCCCCCACCACGTCATGCGCGCGCGCTACAACACCCTTCCTGTCTGGTGCGTGCTTTGTCTTTTTTTCACGTGCTTCAAGCGCGCTATGTACCACGTTTCCCAGGCCTGAGATATTCACCCCTTTTTTTACTGCAAAGTAGACAAAACTCGCATCAGCTCTAATGCGAAAACGTTTGTCAAGCGCGCCACGCTCAAGAAGTTTTTGACGCGTTTTTTCAGCTGTTTCTTTCTTTGCTTTAAGAACCTTCATACCTACATTTAGTACGACACAAATCCTTTTTTAATCCTTGTGCTCTATTAGACTCTTATCATGCTTTCTAAAGCAGTTATCATTGCTGCAGGGAAGGGTACGCGTCTTCACCCCCTTACTCTTGGCGTTCCAAAGGAGCTCTTGCTTGTTGGCAGGCAGCCGGTTATTTTTTACGCGCTTGACCAGACAAAACAGGCGCGCATCCCGCATGTGCAAGTTATCACTGGATTGAAAAAGGGCGTTATTCAAGACATGATTGGAAGCGGGGCACGCTATGGGATGCATGTGTCATACGCGTTTCAAGAAACGCCCCGCGGCGTTGGTCACGCGCTGTGGCATGCTAAGCACTTTGTTGGCACTGATGATTTTGCTGTTTTGTTTGGAGACAACATTATCACACCTGAAAACACGCTTGCAAACATGGGTGTGTTTCACACAAAAAAAGGAGCTACTGCAACACTGCTTGTTAAAGAAGTGTCTGACCCCTCCCGCTTTGGTGTGGTGCGCGTTGATGAGACGGGCCGCATTCTTGACGTGTTTGAAAAACCAAATAAAACTGAGCGCATACCCTTTATGCAGGAAAACACCTTGTTTTTTGCAATTGTCGGCATGTACATATTCTCACCGCGCATTTTTGATGCAATAGAAAAAACCACCCCCTCGCACAATGGCGAGATACAGCTTACTGATGCTATACGCGCCCTTATCTTTGAGAATGAACCGTGCTTTGCGTTTCGTGAAAATGTGTGGTTTAGTGATATTGGCACGTTCTCCTCTCTTTTTGAAACACAAAAATTGCTCATGAGCAATTTTGATGTTGTTTACCACGCTGATTGGTGGGACAAGAAAAGAGACACTACTCTCTAAGTGTGTTGAAGCGGAAAATTATTAATACTGTCCTGTTATGTGTACCCTCTTATGAAGATAGCTATCTACACTATTTCAACCTATCCTCATCTTGGCGGCATGACGTCTCATATGCAGGAACTGCAAGCCGGGCTCAACGCGCTTGGAAACAAAACCGACTGTTTTGGATTTCCGCTCTCAGTTATTATCAACGCGCCAAAAAAAGTATACCACAAGAATCGCGACACGCTCACTCAAGCGCGCACGTTTCACCTTATGTCAAGTCTCTTCATTCTTTTTCGTGAACTCTTTTTTATCTTTGTCATGAACTTTTTTGTGCTCTACAAACACGTACGAAACCACTACGACCTATACATGACCCAAGATGCAGTTGCGTTTCACTCATCATTTTTGGTTCGCACTTTTTTTAGAAAGCGCGTCTCACTTACTGTGCATGGCTACTACGTTGATGAAAAGATTGCAGACAATAAACTCCCCCAAAAAAGCCCTATCACGTGGCTTCTCTATAAAATAGAGCATGCCGCTTATAAACGCGCAGCATGCATTTTTAGTGTTGACTCACGCATTAAAGACTACATTGTTTCTACTCTCAAAAAAGACCCGGGAATTGTTGTGCTCAAAAACTTTGTTAACACTGATTTTTTCAAGCCTCTGCCGCTTGTAAAAAACAAAGCGTTTAGCGCGCTTTGCGCACGGCGGTTTGTTGAAAAAAACGGGGTCGTGTTTGCAGTTGAAGCAATGAAATACATGCCAAAAGGCTATGAGCTCATCTGTGTTGGCGAGGGTCAAACCAAACCTGACTTGATGCGTGTTATTGAAAAAAACAAGCTAACAAATGTAACCCTTCTTGATGGGCGACCCCGCGAAGAAATGCCACAGCTTCTTAACCGCGTGCACGTAGCGCTTGTGCCTTCTATTAGTATCAAGGGGGTTGAGGAAGCAACTTCAATTTCTGCTCTTGAAGCGATGAGCTGTGCAATCCCGGTTATTGCGTCTAACATTGGTGGTCTCAAAGAGATTGTTATTGATGGAAAAACCGGTTTTCTTGTTGATGATAAGAACCCAAAACAAATCGCGCAAAAAATAAAAGAACTCAAAGAGCATCCCTCACTTCTCAAAAAAATGGGCAAACGCGCGCGAAAACTTGTTGAAGAACATTATTCACACACGCAACGCGCAAAAGAATATTTAAAACACGTGCGAGGATAAACACAATTATGAAAATATGTATCATTATTGGTACGCGTCCTGAAATCATAAAAATGGCGCCTATCATCCGCGCGTGTGAAGAGCGCGCTATTCCTCATTTTATTCTTCACACGGGTCAGCATTACTCTTATGAACTTGACAAAAAAATGTTTGAAGACCTTAATTTGTCTCAGCCACGACATCACTTAACTGTTGCAGGAAAACCCTATCATGTGCAGTTGAGTCTTATGGTGCAAGGCATTCTTGACATTCTTGACAGAGAAAAACCCGATGTCGTGCTTGTACAGGGCGATACAAATTCAGTTCTTGCAGGTGCTCTTGGGGCAAACAAGCGTTCAATTCCTATTGGTCACGTTGAAGCAGGACTGCGCTCACACGACCTTCGCATGCTTGAAGAAATTAACAGAATCATAACTGACCAAATTTCTGATTACTTGTTTTTGCCAACAAAACAAACGCGCAAAAATGTTCAAGAAGAAGCAATTGACCCTTCCCGCCTTTTTGTTACGGGAAACACGGTTGTTGATGCAATCAAACAAAACAAAGCTCTTGCAGAGCAAAAAAGCACGATTCTCAAAGACAAGGGGCTTAAAGATAAGGCATACCTTCTTGTGACTGCGCACCGTGCAGAAAATGTTGATGACAAGAAACGCTTGAAAGGCATTCTTGACGGTCTTAAGAAAGTGCATGACTACACAAATCTTCCTCTTGTATACCCTATTCATCCGCGCACAAAAAACAAACTTGCACGCTTTGGTCTTGACCTGTCAAAAGGTGTTATGACCATTGGCCCGGTAGGATATCTTGATATGATTGCGCTTCAAGCCCATGCAAAACTCGTGCTCACTGACTCAGGAGGATTACAAGAAGAAGCATGCGTGCTCGGGGTTCCCTGTGTTACTATGCGCGATTCAACTGAGCGACCTGAAACACTTGAGATTGGTTCAAACATGCTTGCTGGAACTGATGGGTCACGCATTCTTTTATGCACTAAAAAAATGCTTGGAAAAAAGCCGGTGTGGAAAAACCCTTTTGGTGATGGTCGGTCAGCACAAGCAATTCTTGATATTCTTGAAATCCGTCTCAGCCAGAAATGAATGTTTTTAGATAACGCAGGTCTTGTTTTGTAATGACACCAAATGCAAAAAGAATCACAAAATACAAGGGTGCTACAAACGCGCCAAAAACCAGACTCATCAGGTCACTTGCGGTTTGTAACACGGGAATGCTCACCAGACCAACAATCAAAAGCGCGCCAATACACTTGAGCGCCACACCAAGAGGAAAGGCAAACTTCAGTGTTTGCTTGCTAAAGAAAAGAAGCAGCACGTTTCCAAGTATCATGCCAATCAAAACCGCTACAGCAGCACCCATAGCTTCATAGCGCGGGATAAGAATAACTGCAAAAAACAAGATAACAACTGCTTTTATCGCAATGCTTTTTGAAAGAAGCTCAGGGCGCGCCATGCCTGTTAAGAGCTTGTGAAACAAAATGCTTACTGCATCAACAATTGCTGACAGCATAATAACAGCAAATACCAGTTCTGAACCAACAATCTTGTTTCCATACACCACATGCAAAAATGGTTTTGCAAAAATAATACTCATCCCGCCAAGGAAAATAGGAAGAATCAGGTTGTATTTGAAAAAGATGTTAAACTGGGAGAGCAATTCAATTGGTTGTTTGCGCAATTCAACAATGCGCGGATACAAGACTTTAAGCACGCTGTCTGAAAATGAGGTAACAAGAATGGTAAACTTTGCAAGCGCGCCAAAAATGCCATTACCCGAAAGGGTGAAATATCCTAAAATAAGCACAACCCCATGCGCCTGAATCAGATTGAAGAAGGTGCCCATAACAATTTTTCGCCCATACAAAAACAAGGTGCGCAGCACGCTCCACGAAAACTGTGCTGAAAACAATTTTTTTAACACGAAAAAAGCAAGCATAATGCTCACTAACTGTCCAACAACTTCGCCACTTATCGCGCCAAACGTGCCAAGCCCAAGAATAACAAACAGCACGGATGAGAACCTGCTTGCAGTAAAAACAATACCGCTCAAACTTCGCGCCTTAAAGTGCTTGTGCGCTTCAAGCGCTTGGTCTAGACCCACTTTTACCACAACAGCACAAAGCATAACTCCACAGAGAATAAAATAGAGCACATTAATCGAGTATATGCGCGCGAGAACTGGTGAAACAACGATTAACCCAAGCGCAAACATAAGGGCAAGCACGCCAATAGAAAGAAAGCCGGTTGCAAACACTTTTTTTGCCTGCTTTTGGTTGTGTGCATTTTTTGCAAGATAATACATAGTAGCTTCGCCCAATCCCACGTCTGAGAGTGTTTGTGCAATTGCAACAAATGAAATAATCAACGCGTAAATACCCATGCCTTCAGTGCTAAGAGTTCGAAACAGGATAACATTCAAAAAGAACGCAAGACCAAGCTCAATACCCCGTGAAATCGTGAGGTATTTTATGCTTGAAATGGTTTCGCCCATATGTCATCTATGTGGTTTAGCAAGACTTATAAATTAACTGTTGAAGTGTATCTAACGTATGGTACGGGTTCTTTTGCGCAAAGGAAGCCATCAATTGTATGATTCATTTCTCTCAAACCCGCCCCACGGTGTTGACTATGTTATATCCCGTCTTTCACTTAGGCGCGAGGATAAAAGCCGGCTTGCAAAACTCAAACGTTTAGTATGGACGCAGTACACAAAATATTTCCCCCCAATAGTAAGACTCTCACGCGCCGATTGTGATTTGATTCATTCAACTGCAGGCATTCTTCTTAACACAAAAGATACGTGGGTAATTGATACTGAAAATGTGTACGGGTTTGTCAATCACGCGCACACAAAACTTCCTGCCCACAAAAAACAAATACAGGCTATTCTTGAGAAGGATAATTGCAAAGCAATCATGCCCCATTGTGAAGCAGCAAAACGAAGCATTGAAAACTTTTTTCAAAGCGACATTATCAACAAAAAACTCACGGTTCTCTACCCGGCAATGCCTATGGACATTATTGCAAAACAGGCACACGATGATTTTACTTTTCTTTTTGTTGGCGTCCGATTTTTGGAGAAAGGAGGTCGCGAAACACTTAATGCCTTTGAGTTATTTCGAAAAAAGCATGCTGCAAAGCTGGTTATGATAAGTAACATGCCCTCTGAGTACGCACAAAAATATGAGAACGACCCTGATGTAACTATTGTTCCTGCAACACTCTCACGCGAACGCGTTCTTGAATACATGAGCAAAGCAGATGTGTTTATGTTTCCAAGCTACAAAGAAAGCTTTGGCATTGTGTATATGGAAGCTATGAGCATGGGTCTTCCTATTATCACGGTTGAGGTGTGCGCGGGAAAAGAGCTTGTTGAAGGCGCAGGCATTGTGCTCAAAAGCCCGATTAGCTGGCATGATACGCGTGACCTGCTTCAATACCCCTCATGGCCCGCGTTTGTTTTGGATATTGAAAACAATTCATTTCCTGAATTTGAAAAAGACCTTGCCCATGCAATGAGCACTCTTTTTAATGATGCTGATATGCGCGCTACTATGGGTCGTGTTGGTGAGGAAAAAGTCAGAAACGGCGTGCTCTCAGTTGCGTACCGAAATGAAACACTCAAACGCGTGTATGAGGCAGCACTCAAATGAAAGTGTATTTGCGGCGAGGACGTCACAACCTGTACACATATATAGTAGACTACCCTCCAAAGGGTGTTGAATACATAGTACCTCCAAAACCAACTATTTCAAAATCATCCCGCTTTGACTCGCTCAAACGCTTCGCGTATCTTCATGCGCATACGCTATTCAAAGAGCCGCTCAAAATACCTATTACCACTGATGCTGAGCTTGTCCATAGCGCGGGCGGCATGATACCGGTCACCAATAAGCCTTGGATTCTTGGCTATGTTGAGCACATAGGAGACTTTGTGGGTTTTACAAAAGGATGGCTTGCCCGTGCGCGAGACCCTGTGTATCACCGAAAAATAGAAAAAGCCCTTTCAGGTGAGCAGTGCAAAGGTATTATTACGTACGCTGATGCAGGAAAACGCACCCTTGAGCGCACCCTTGACATAAGCCGGTTTGAAGAAAAACTAAGCACTATCAATATTGCGGTTCCTCTTAATGCACCTGCAAAACGACAAGAAACAGGCATGACCCGCTTCTTTTTTATGGGCAGCATGAATTTTCCTCACAATTTTGAAATCAAAGGAGGCAGGGAGGTGATTCATGCTTTCAAGCGTATGCATGAGACTAATCCTGATACTGAACTTATTATTCGCTCAGCAATTCCCGACTATCTGAAAAAAGAGGTTGAACATGACGCGATTCGCGTTATAAGCGCTCCACTTTCATGGAGCAAACTTTCTGAATTGTTTATGCAAACCCACGTGTTTGTACAGCCAAACTATCTGTCAGCAGCAACTGCGCCAATTGAAGCAATGAGCTTTGGTCTGCCCCTTATCACCGCCCGTGTTGGCTCAAACCCGGAAATTGTTGCGCACAAAAAAAATGGATTGTTATTTGATGCGCCAACGCTGCCGTATTATGATGATGACCTTATACCGCGCTATGAACACATGCTTGACTATGCAGCAGATATTCGCAATCACTCTTTTGATGAGGAAACCGCGCAGATTGAAGCCTGTATGATTCTGATGGCAGAGCGCCCGCAAAAACGAAAAGCAATGGCACAAGACGCGCACGCAAGTGTTGAGCACGGTAAATTCTCTATTGGTGTGCGAAACAAAACGCTCAAAGCGCTCTACAACGCTGCACTTGACGTGTAGGTTTGGGCATATATTTATATATAAATTTACTTTTTATCTTCCTTTAATACGCAGGTTATTTACTATGGAGCCCACGAAAAAAAACACATTTGTAAAAGATGCGTCATACTGGAAAGACAAGCGCGTTCTTGTCACCGGCATTACGGGCTTTATTGGCAGCAGAATTGCTGAAATGCTTGTTGAAAAAGGCGCAATCGTAAGCGGTCTTGCACCGTTCACTTGTATTGATGATTTTCAAAATATCAAATCAATTGCTCGCAACATCAAAATATTTCGCGCTGACTTGTATGATGAGAACATTATTCGAAAAATATTTCGTGACTGGCGACCGCACGTGGTGTTTCACATGGCTGCAATCACGCATGTTCATTACTCTTTTGAGCGCCCGCTTGAAACGCTTCGCGTAAACGCGATTGGCACAACAAATCTTCTTGAAGCCGCGCGCGAATACCCTGTTGAACGCTTTGTGTATGCAGGTTCAAGCGAGCAGTATGGCAATCTTGGCGAGGAACACATGCCTCTTAATGAGAACTCACCGTTCAGACCATCAAGCCCGTACGCGGTTGGCAAACTTGCAGGTGATTTAATGTGCCAGGTGTATTATGAATCATATGGCGTTCCCTGCGTTCGTGTTCGAAACTTTAATAGCTTTGGCAGAAAACACGATGCAAACTATATCACGGAAAAAGTGATTTATCACGCGCTCAAAGATGGTCGCGTTGACCTTGGCACCCCAAAATCAACGCGCGACTTCAACCACGTTGATAATGTTGCTGACGCGTTTATTTTTCTTGGCGAGCACCCTGATGCTATTGGAAACGTAACAGTTATTGCAACTGAGAAGGAAAAAACAATCAAAGAACATGCAGAAACAATTGCAAAAATAATTGAACAAGATTATGGTGTTACTCCTGAACTTCGCTGGAATACGTTTAAGCCGCGACCAAACGAGTTGTGGCGCTTGTGCGGCGACCCGTCACGTTTGCAGGCAATGGGCTACACGCCGCTTATCAGTTATGAAGAGGGGCTCAAAAAAACCATTGCACACTGGCATGCCACGCTTAAAGAAGAAAACAGCCTTCATGGAGAAGAGTAAACTCTAAAAACACAGACACAATTGTTGTCGTGGTTATTATGTGATACTAATGAATGTAGGAATATTTTTTGGGACGCGTCCTGAAATCGTGAAGCTTTCAAGACTTATGTTTTTGTCAAAGCAGAAATATGCTGATGAATTTTCTCTTATACACACGGGACAGCACTATTCATATAGTATGAGCGGTCAGTTTATGGATGAGCTCGCACTCCCCTCAATTGATTACAATCTTGGCATCGGTTCGGGCACGCACAATTACCAGATTGGTTCCATGCTTTTGAAACTTGAACGGTTAATAAAAGAAAAAGATATTGATACCATGGTAATCTTGGGCGATACGAATTCAGCTCTTGCAGGCGCACTGTGCGCGAACCGAAGCGGGATACGCGTATGTCATATTGAGGCAGGAATTCGCTCATTTGACCGAACAATGCCTGAAGAGATTAATAGAATCCTCACTGACGCAGTTTCAAACCATTGCTATGCACCAACAACCATTGCAGTTGAACACCTCAAAAAAGAAAATATTTCTGATGACCGCATTTTTTTGACAGGAAACGTGATTGTTGATGCTCTTAATTATTATCTGCCTCTTGCCAAAAAACGAGAGCGCATTATTCCTGATGAGTCATATGGCCTGGTTACATTACATAGACCGGCAAATGTTGATCGAAAAGAAAAATTGCTTGAGCTTGTTAACGCACTCAATACAATTTCTGTTGATAATGGTTTACCACTCTATTTTCCCATACATCCCAGAACAAGGAATAATCTGGAGAAATTTGGGCTTTTGAAAAAAATTAAACTAAACTTAATAGACCCCTTGGGTTATTTTGATTTTCTAAGGGCAATGAGCGAATCAAAGATTATGATAACTGATTCAGGCGGTCTGCAAGAAGAATCATGTATATTGGGTGTTCCGTGCGCTACCATACGGGAAAACACTGAGCGACCAGAAACCGTGCACATTGGTTCAAATTATCTGTGTGGAACAACCTATAGTGGCATTGTTGAAGGGGTGAACATAATGCTTAACAAGAAGCCTGACTGGAAACAGCCGTATGGTGATGGCCGGTCTTCAGAACGGATACTGAATTTAATACAGACACTAAATTAATGTATAACTGAAAATTTATGTGCCTGTCCTGCCTGTTTAGAGGTACTTTTGGGATGAGTCTTCTATGAAGAAATACCTTAAAAACACCCCTTACATAAAAACTTCTAAACCAATAAAAGAAGAAAACAGCCTTCATGGAGAAGAGTAAACTCTAAAAACACAGACACACTCTAATTTCATGTAATGATGTTTGCATCACTTTTTAAAACAACGCTCTATCTTGGCGTACTCACTGGCATCCTGCTCGCGTTTGGCGCGTTTTTTGCCGGAACAACCGGCCTTATTATTGCTTTTATGTTTGCATCAGTCATTAATGTAATATCCTATTTTTATTCTGACCGAATTGTTATCGCGCTCTATCATGGCAGAGAGGTCACACAAGAACAAGAACCCGAACTCCACGCGCTTGTATCCCGACTCGTGGTAAAAGCGCGTCTTCCTATGCCCCGCGTTTACCTTCTTCCAACACCAGTTCTTAACGCATTTGCAACCGGACGCAGCCCAAAGCACGCTGCAATTGCAGTAACCCAACGCTTGCTTGACACGCTGCCAAAACAACATGTTGAAGCAGTGCTCGCACACGAGCTCACGCACGTAAAGAATCGTGACACGCTCATCTCAACTGTTGCTGCAATTCTTGCAGGCATGATATCCATGATTGGCAACATGGCGTGGTACTCAGGATTTCTCTTTGGCACGCGCGACCGGGACAACGCGCTTGGCGACATGCTCGCGTCTCTTGCTCTTATTATTATCACTCCCATTCTTGCTCTTATTATCCGCTTTGCTCTTTCGAGAACACGCGAATACGCGGCAGATAAGGGTGGTGCGCGCCTTACAAGCCCTCAAGCAATGATTGGCGCGCTTGAAGCCCTTGAATTTGGTCCGCGCTTGCGCACGCACGGAAGTTCGGCAACAGCGCATTTGTTTATTGTCAACCCGTTTTCTCGCGGCGCATTTTCAGAACTGTTCTCAACACACCCTTCGCTTGCAAAACGTGTTGAAACAATTCGTCAAGAATTTAAGATATAGTTTTGCTTGGCGTGCCAATACCAATAAGGGTTACGCCAAGAACAATCACGCTTAATCCTATGAATTTGACCCAGGTAAAACTTTCATTGAATGCAAACCGTCCAATAAGCGCGGTAAATATGAATCCAAGACCAAGCATAGGATACACAAATGATAAGTCAGCTTGAGACAACACAATAAGCCAGAGAATAGAAGAAAACCCGTACAAAGCAAGACCGGTGAACACAAACGGCTGGAAGAGCATGAGTATGATGCGGGGAAGTTCCTGCAATGAAAGCGAGACAAGCCCGTACTGATTCATACCATATTTCATGAAGAATTGTCCAATACTTCCAAGCGTAACACTGATAACAACGAGAACCACAACGAGCACCCTGCTGTCCATTACTTCTTTTTAGAACGCGTTTGAGGTCATAAATGTTTCTCCAGCATGCGCGTGGTTCATAACGTTTATAAGCCTGTTTTTGATGCTCTCCTTTCAATGACTCGCGTGCTTATGACCGGTTCTAAGGAATTTCCGCTTGGAACAAACAACAATTATGACCCCAGCCCAAGCGGAGGAATGGAAGTGTATGCTCAAGAACTTGCAAAACGCCTTTCTAAACATCATGCAGTTACGATTATCACCCGAAAATTTCCAAACACGCCTGCACAGGAGAACGCGCTTGGCGTGGATGTTGTGCGCGTCCCCTTTCTTCGTGGCAGGCTTATACGAAACGCGTCTTACAATCTTTTTGCCTTTGTAAAAACTTTGTTCACCCCTTTTGATGTGCTTATCACCCATGACCTTATTGCATCATTTCTTGGCGCGTTTAGCGCGCGGTTGCGAAGAAAACCACACATTGCCGTGTGTCATGGCATTGTTTCAAATCAACCGCAATTTTCAAAATTGTTTCGCCACTTTTTGCGCGTTGTTGAACACCTAGCGTACAATTGGCCGTCTCTTACCGTAACCCACTGCCCCCCACGCCAAATTGAACAGGTCACAAAAAACTATGTGCAGGTAAAGCCTGGCTTTAATTTTGCATATCTGCGCATCCCCAAAAAAGCGCACAAAAGAGCAGTTATTGTATTTACCGGCCGCTTGCTTAAAGTTAAGCGCGTTGATACTCTTATTGAAGCACTTATGTACCTTTCATTTCCCTATGCCTGTTTTATTGTAGGTGATGGTGAGGAGCGCAAACGCCTTGAAGCGCTCGCAAAAGAGAAAGGCGTTAACACCGTGTTTGCAGGTCACGTGGATGATGTAGCTCATTATCTTTTGGGTGCAGATGTATTTGTGCTTCCCTCAGAAAGTGAGAGTCTTGGGTATTCCATGCTTGAAGCAATGAGCATGAACCTACCGTGCGTGGTAACTGACCTTGGCATTGTAAGCAGAAAAGAAGCATATGTTGTCCCGGTAGCACAACCACGCGCACTTGCGCGCGCATTAACAACTGCGTTTCGTAACAAAGAATTGTCTCGCAAAAAAGTGAAAGCAGCGCACGCGTTTCTCAAAAGCTTCTCATGGAACAATGCAACAAAACACTACTTGGAGGCTATTAACAAACTTACCCGCTAACTGTGCCAGTCCAGTTCTCGCGGTTTTTGTGTTTTTGCAGAGTCAAGACAGGCTTGCGCGATTTTAAGATTGTCTGTTGCCTGCTCTGCGCTTACTAATGGCTGTTTTTTGTTCACTACACAATCAAGAAAATGTTCAACTTCACGATAAAGAGGCTCTCCTCCAAATCGCGTTTTTGTTTCAAGTCCAAGACTTGCCACCTGAAAATCCTCCCATGACGTTGGCGGTTGTGTAGTTGTAAGCCCCTCAAGCACCTCAAGTTCTTGGAGAGCATAGTTAAGCTGGAACGCACGCTTGTCATTGAGCGCAGTAAGCGTGCGTATTTTTCGCGCAGTGCTCCAATGTGCAACAATATTTGCCACGCGCGCGTCTGAATAGTTTAAAATGATGTGCGCGTAATCTTCATGTTTTTTACTTTTGCCCCGATTTTGTGCAACACAATACACGCGCTCAGGTTTTGCATTAAATAAATAATTAGCAATATCAATATCATGGATTGCCATGTCAAAGACCACGCCCACATCGCTGATGCGTTGAGGAAAGCTTCCTACCCGCTGAACCATAATGGTGTGCACGCTTTCATGTTCTTTTAAGAGAAATGAATACAATTCCTGTACGCATGGATTGAATCGTTCAATATGACCTACCATGAAAACAAGCTCTTTTTTGTTGTAGTGTGAACACACATTTTGCGCGCTCTCAACACTATGCGTGATTGGTTTTTCAACAAGCACGTGCGTGTTTTGTGAGAGAACATACTCAATATTTTTCTCGTGATAGCGTGTTGGGGTTGCTATAATCATTGCATCAACGTCATGCACGAGTGATTCAAGCGTATCATACTTGCGTGTATGATAGTTTGATGCAATTTTTTTTGCGCGTGAATCATCAACATCAAATACACCGCAAAAGGTTATGGGAAGTTTTGCTTTTTGCTCTATTTCATACAATTTTTTGGCGTGCAAGTTTCCCATCACACCCACCCCTGCTAAACCTACGTTGTATGTGTCCATGTCAGGGCAAAAGCGGGTACTGCTTAAAAACATTAGGAACTACACGAACACCACAAGGCTTATTGCACAAATAATCACTTGCAAACCTAACAGAATAGCAACAACGTGCTTTTCTTTTAAACCCTTAATAAAATAGGGAAAAACCCAGTAGAGTGTGTACCATGACGGTGGATTGATATCACCATGAATGCCTACTTTTGCGAATTTTTGTTTGCTTCTGCTAAACAAGTAAAACATGAATAAGAAGAAATTAACAAAGTAAAGACTGAAAATGCCAATGGCGAGCTTTTCCATATTACCAATAATAAGTGCTGAAATAAGTAGTGCACCCCACACAAAGGTTCCGGTATCCCCTGGAAAAACGCGTGAAGGGTAGCGATTGAAAATGTAGAATGCAAGTGTTGCGCCAAGACCTGAGGCTGCGAGCACCATAACATCAGTGTTTCCCACTTTAAGCGCTGCTAGCGCGACAGTTGCAAGCGAGATAATTGCCATACCTGACTCCAACCCGTTAAATCCTGCAAGCATGTTATACGAGTTAATTGCAAAGTTAACCATAAGGGGAATCATAACAAGACTGTAAAATAATCCTAATTCAACTGAGCCAATAAGGGGAAATATCATGCTGCTTGTTCCTGCTTTAAGCGCAATAAGCGGCAAAGCAGGAATAAATGCTGATACAAGCTTCACTCGCCACGGCAGTGCGAGCATGTCATCAATCACACCAATAATGCCTGCCATTAAAATAGTGAGTGTTGCAGCAAGCAAGTTCACTTTCAGCACTGAATTGGTGAATGTTAAAAACGCAACGTAAAGCAGAATGGTAAACATAAATGAAAACACCACGCCAAAACCGCCGGGTTCTGCAACTTTTACTTTTTGACGCTTGTGCACATCAAAACCAAAAAATCCCTTCTCAAGCAAGTGTTTGATAAGATACGGCATGAATATCATGCCAAGAATGAATGCAATTGAAAAAAACGTGAGTGCAATAACTACCATTACCACACCACTCCTTGCGCTATTGCTTCCTCCATTGCTGTGTAATTGATTTTGTAGATGCGCACGTTTTGTTGTGAACCAAGAATGGTTTGCATGTCATACGGACTTGATGCGGTTTCAAATACAACTTCAAAACCCGGAATTTCACGATTGAGCAAGTAAGCTTGCGTCATAAACATATCTTTTGCTTTTTCAGGAATCCAAATAAGACCCCGCTGGATGAGGTCAACATATCCTGGAACAACCCCATTTGCAATATCAGTGCATCCGCTGTTTGGCGCGCAGTATCCTTGCGGGTACCTAATCTCCTGACCATACTGCGCATTTTGTAAAATAACAAGAGGTTGCCCAACTGAACCTGCTTCATTGATTGGCAAGATGATTCCAGTTACATAGGTTTGGCCCATTGCATAAATACGATTATCAATGGTAAAATCGCGCTCAATAGGAATCGCGTTGTTTGTTGGTTTAAACACAATAATATTTGGATATTCTGTTGCGTTCACGTTGCCAAGAGTATTTTGAACCTGCTGGTCGTAGAGCGCGTACGAGTAGTACGTGTTTCGCTCGCCAATACGTGCCATTTGATAGAACTTTCCAATATCATCGCTTACCACATAAAAATAATCAGGACTGCTAAAATTCACTAACTGGTCATAGACTTCTTGGAGACTGTATCCCCCAAACAAGTGGCGTCCCATCAGGAAATTGCGATATGGATACGCATTGCCTCCATCAGTAACCGTTGTGCGATTGCCAAGTGATTGTATCCAATATCCATAATCCCACCAATGAACAAACACTGCGTCTTCAGGCGTGTTTTGCGCAATCCAATCAAATCCCTGCTTCCACTCGCCGCCTACACTTGGTCCGTACAACGCGCTTGACGCCCATGATTGGTTGACAAACACGCCAAGCACAATGATAATCAGAATGTAGGGTATGTATGCGTAGAGCGGGTCTTTAAACCGTTTTAGTATTGCTTCGCTCACGCGAACAACCGAGTACGCGCCAATAATTGCTGCAGGCAAAAGGAAGGGGAAAAAGAGCCTGACTGCCCCGCGTGCGCCAAGGGTGTGGAGCAAAAACCAGAAGAGCAAGAGCACGTAGTGTGCAGGAATGTCTTTGAATGCACCAATGCCTTTCTTTTTCAACACAAAGAAAATAGCAACAGCAAAAAACGCGCCAAAAAGGGTAATACTATACAGGAAAATGTTTCCAAGCAATAGGGTAAGCGCGTTTCCTGCTTTGTAGCGGCTAAAAATTATGATTCCTAAAAAGAGCGTGAACGCTGCGGTAGTGTAATACTTGAACAAGCTTTTTCCTGCTTTTACTTTTTGAACAATTTCATAAAAGAGAATTATCGCGCCAAAAAAGGCAAGGTAAAACAAGTAGCCAACGTTTCCGCGCCAGTCAGGGTCAAAAAAGGGTTGTTGGTTTTCTGAAACAGACTGGCCCATTGCTTCACCGCCGCCAAGAGGGTCTCCAAGCCGTGTAACAATGCTTAATCCCATAGTTGCAATGTGGTTTGGTCCAAGAAGCACCATGCCGGCGCTTGTTCCAATAATTATGGCAAACAGTAATGAAATGACACCAGTTGGAATAGTTTTGAGATTCACCCGTTTTTGCAGGTGCGGCCACGCATAGAATTCAATAAGTGATGCTACTAGAGCAAGAAGCGCAAGTTCGTAGGGCAGTTCTTTGAAGATGGCATATCTGTTTGTGAACACATCTGAAAGTGTGAGCGCTGCAATCCAAATAATCTGCAAAATAATATCTTTTTTTCGAACTGTTGAAGTAAAGACTTTGAAAAGGTTGAGCGCAACAATGCTGTATGCGGCAAACAGGTATCCGCCCCAGGTCATGCCAAGAAGTGCAATAGAAATTCCTGCAAGAACTGCGTGTGCATAAAACCATTTTTTGCGCCCTTCTTTGAGAGCAGCCATGTAAAAGGCGATACTCATCACAAGAAATGTCATGGAAAGCGCATCTTTATCCGCAAACCCTGCAATAGTCCGAAACAAGAAACCTGGCGCAACAGCAATAACACTTGACGCAAACAATCCTACTTTCCAGTTGAAAAAGACCATGCCAAGCATAAACAAAAAAATCAGCGTGACCACGGTTGCAACAGGAGGATAGTACTGCATGACGCGTGCAAGCGTGAGCGATGGGGCAAGCGGGCTTAGCAGTTTGTATGCGTACGCAGGAAGGTATGAGACAATAGTTGACTCCCTGCTGGTATCATATCCATCAGGATAATAGCGCATAGTGTCATTTGCCACAACACTTCCGGTTTCAACAATGTCTTGGGCATAGCGATAAAACACCCAGGGGTCGAGTGCGAGCATGTTCTCTCCAAGACGATGTGTGTTTTGCGTTCGGATGAAAAAACCAAATGATGAGACAAGCACAAGCGCGAGAATAACAAGAAGCATTTTATGCGCTTTAAACCAGGCATACTGTTCCTTAACTAAAGCGATAACGTCAATTGCCTCATCTTCCTCGCGAGGTTCGCTTTGTTTTGCTTCTTTTCCTTCCTCTGCGTTCATAAGAATGTCTACAAGACAAAAACCTCAGTAAATTAAAAGGTTTTCTGTAATGCGCTACGCGCCAATAAAGGGGCTTATCGAGACTTCAATAAGTGCTGAAACAAACAAGAGAAGAATAGCAAGCACAATAAGGTCTGCTGAATCAATAATGATTTTTGTCAAATACTTTTTTGACACTTTATTTCTGATAAGTGCCGTGCTTAAAATGCCACCTGCAATGCCTGCAAGAAAGTATGCCCCCACTTCGGGCAGGCCATGCACGAGATAGCGTCCAAAACTTAGGGGAATAATCTGAAAATAATTCCATCCTGACGCTGCTTCAAGCGAGCGGCGCGTAAGGTCGCCAATTGCAGCACTAATCACGCTTGCATTCCAGGTGAGAATGAAAATCGCGCCAGAACCGTACAGAAAAGAGAAGAGCAGGCAAAAAAACAATACTTTGAGATTGTTTGCAATAATGAGCATGAGTACACTATCTGCAGTTGCATACCCGCGGATAGTGATAATAGTTGAAACTTGGTCCTCAAACAGTGCTTCAACAAACCCCTGCGGGAGCAGGATAAAAAGCAGGGTAAAACCAAGCACAAGCCCCAAAAATAAGTGGAGATACACTAAAAAAACATCTTTGTGCTCGCGAATGAATATTTTATGCTTTACGCGCAAACTCTTTTCATCACGCAATTCTTCATCTCTAAGCAGAGAAACAACAAGCGGGAGCGCTGCCATGACCGTGAGAAAAACTGCAGCAAAACTTGCTTTGGTCGGAAAAATCCAGAGCGCAAGAAACGCGCTTAAAAATACGTATCCCGCGCCAATGAGAATCAAGCGACGCGGATGATTGCGCGCGTTTGTTACATTAAGAAAGGACTCAACAACCATTACTTATTTCCACGCACTCGCGGGTTATATACATTTTCTCACAAACCCGCGAATAGAAATACCTTTAATTGTTTACTGATGCACGTTTATTTAGTATGGGCGTTAACTTCAAAGGCCTCTTCGAGTTTGAACCACGCGCGCTTTCCGACTTTTCAGGAAAACTGCTTGCTGTTGACGCGTATAATACTATTTACCAGTTTCTTTCAACTATTCGCCAGTATGATGGCACACCCCTCAAAGACAGTGAAGGTCGCATAACCTCCCACTTGTCAGGATTATTTTATCGCAATATCAATTTGTTACTTGAAAATATTAAGCCCGTATACGTGTTTGACGGCAAGCCTCCTGTGTTAAAGTCCTCGACCCTTGAAGCGCGAAAAGAGCGGAAAATGCGCGCGCGCAGAGAATATGAAACTGCACTTGAAAAAGGAGACTTTGAAATGGCAAAGTCAAAAGCGTCACAAACCGCGCACATGGACGAACGCATTGTTTTAGAGAGTAAAGCCCTTCTTGAAGCTCTGGGCATTCCTAGTATTCAAGCACCATCAGAAGGTGAAGCACAATCCGCATACCTCGTGCAAAAAGGTTTGTGTTATGCTACTGCAAGCCAGGATTATGACTCACTCTTGTTTGGCACACCACTTCTTGTGCGAAACATTAACACAAGCGGCAAACGAAAACTGCCCAAAAAAAACGCGTACGTTCAAATAACGCCCGAAGAAGTTAAGCTCTCGTACGTGCTCAATAAATTAGGTATTGACCGTGACCAGCTTATTCTTGTTGGTATGCTCTGTGGTACTGATTTTAATGAAGGTGTGCGCGGAATTGGTCCAAAAACCGCGATAAAAAAAGTCAAAGAACACAAAACGTTTGATGCGCTCAAAAAAGCACTTGATTGGAATGAGCCCTATCTAGAGGAGGTGTTTAGTCTTTTTAAAAACCCCAGCGTCACGCAAACAAAAGAAATCACGTTTTCAAAACCAAATGAAGATGTTGTAAAAACCATTCTTGTTGACAAACACGAATTTTCAGAAGAACGAATTAATGCAACACTCACCAAGCTAAGAGAACAAAAACAATCCCAAAGCCAAACCAACCTGTTTAATTATTAGGCGGGCGTAGCATGTCATCAACCACTTTCTTCACTGGTTCGCGAAGCGCATTACCAAACGCGATGCCAACTGCAATTGCAAGCCCAACGCTTAGCCCTGCTGCAAGAAACTTGAAAGTCTCAACAAGAATTTCTGTATTAACAAACCCAAATTTTGGCAGTGCAAGCACAAGCGCGAAATACAAAATAACAAAATACACTATCCTGCTGCCAATCGCGCCAAACAACATGTTTGATTCTTCAATCTTTTCTTGCACGCGATGACCAATAATAAGTGCAGCACCAATCATAGCTCCGCCAAGCACCCACTCCTGCAATGAACTGAGAACGCGCTGAAGCATGCCTGCAATGAATTCAAGACTCAACACTTTTGCTGCTTCACTCAAAAACACGAGAAGCACGTACCACTTAATTGCCTGACTAATAATAGTGACAAGGCGCAAGCCGTATAACGCTTTGTCAATACGATACTTTTTCTCCCACGTGTCCAGTTTTATTTCTAAGAGCACACGCATAATCACTTTTTCAACAATAACTGCAGTAATCCAGCCGAGGAGCAGAATAATTGATGCAGAAAGAAGTAAGGGCACTGCAGTTGCAGTTGACTGAACAAGCCAATTGATAATAAGCGTGAGCGGTTCAACAATAGGCAATGAGGTAATATTGGTTACCATTTGGTGTCTTGTTTTAATCATGCGCGCCCAAAATTAATAAACATTGCGAGAATCACGACAAAAACATTTTAGTATGGTACGTTTGTGTGTTTGCGCTATGACCTGTTCTTGCGCCAAGAAAGGCATTGTGTGTGTGTGCGAACCCCTTTGTGCTGAGCACTTTTTTCTTGACATAGAATCGCGCGTGCTCAACACCATCAAAACACACCGCCTTATCACACGAAAAGACAACGTGCTTGTCGCAGTTTCTGGGGGAAAAGATTCTATGGTACTTATCCATATTCTTGCAAAACACTTCAAAGACCAAATATTTGCCCTTATTATTGATGAAGGAATTATGGGGTATCGTGACTGCAGTATTGAAGGATTTCTCAAACTCGCGCCTGAACTGGGTATTCCTTATGAAATTGTTCATGCCCGCGACCAAATGGGTGTGACAAGCGATGAGCTTGCAAAGCACATTTCTGGCTCAAACTGCCAAGCCTGCGGCGTTGTGCGCAGATACGTGCTCAACACCTACGCGCGAACGCATGGTTTTTCAAAAGTTGCAACAGGCCACAATCGTGATGATGAAGCGCAATCTGCGCTCATGAATCTGGTAATGGGTGATGTCTCGCGCCAAGCACGCGCCGGCTACACAACAGGAAGAGTTGCACACAAACACTTTGTTGAACGAATCAAACCGCTTCGTGACGTAAGCGAGCGCGAAACCGCGCGTTTTGTTATGCAAAAAAAGTGGCCGGTACACCCCTGCGCGTGTCCATACTCTGTTGGTGCATTTCGAAAGTTTGTCCAACAAGCACTTGACACCTATGAATCTCATGAATCGCGCGCAAAGCAAAACCTGCTTGAATCCTTTGATACCCTCTCAGCGCGTCTCAAAACCTTTCCAAGCGCTCAAAAACCCTTGCATGAGTGCACAACGTGCGGAGAACCCACTTCTGATGTGGTGTGCAAGGCGTGTAAGATACTCTTAAAAATAGCAAAGCGCACAAAATGAGCTATGGGTGCGCATAATAATAAAGAACTCAAAGCAGACGACTTGGTTAAGCACGGTTTGGTTTCTCTCGAGCTTAAAACAGATAACCGCCTCCACTTTAAAGTTGATTCAAATGAAGAGTATTCAGTCTTTTTTGACCGAAAAACCCTGAGCTGGAATTGTGATTGCCGATATTTTAGCATCAAAGAACGCATGTGCTCCCACATTCTAGCAGCAAAACAGTTCTATGAATCGCGTATCAAAAACAAATCGGAAAAAGAATTAGAACGCGTCAAATTTGCCGTTAAAGAATTGAAACTCACAAAGGAAACAAAGAAATCAAAAGACTTGCTTATGCTTATTAAGAGTTATGAACGGGATGCCCAGCACTTTTTTGACAAAAAAGAGTATCTTGAATGTTTTGAACTGTGCAGCTATGTGTTTGGGCTTCTTGATTCTGCAGCAAGTCTTGGCTTTATTGACCCTGGTGATGCACGCAAGCACTATAAAATAGAGCAGGATGACTGATTGTCTAAAACTTTAAAAATAGTAACGCGTTGAAGTTCAACATTCTGGGGCCCGTGGTCTAGCGGTTATGACGACGCCTTCACACGGCGTAGGTCGCAGGTTCGATTCCTGCCGGGCCCATGTTGTTTGTTTTTATTTTAACCGCACCAATTCTCTGAGCTTCTGCTTGTAATTGTCAAGGATGTGTACAAATCGTTCTTTTTCATCCTCGTGATGCGGTGAAAGCATGAATACATTTCTTTCTGCTTCCGTTATGAGCCGGTTGACCATTTCAACGGTTCCTGCGTCAAATGTTACTGTTCCTGATACCCTGCTCAATGCTTTAATAAGTTCTTTTAACCCTTCCAGTTGCTCAAGTGATTGTTTCATAAGAAGCTTGTCTCGTTCTTTTAGGTTTTTTTCTAATGTTAGTTTTGCTTCACTTACTTTTCTTTCAAAAAACGCTTTGATTTCATGCGGGTGTTGTGCCATATTTGTTTTATGGTCATCTCTTTTTTATATTCTTTTTTTTTACATAACCATTCTTACCTTTTCAAAAAATAGGTGTGATTGTTTTTCTTTTAGTTTCTTTAACATAGTTATGTTTAAGTATTTAACAATAGTTAATAGCGTAACATGGAACGACTTCCCCAAGAAATTGAAGTATGGTACATTATTCCTGAACTCAGAAAAGAATTTGCTGTTGGTATGAGACGAAGCGGCATGAAGCAAAAAGACATAGCCTCACTTCTCGGCCTTACTGGCGCGGCAGTTTCGCAATACATTTCTCAAAAACGGGCGGGCAAAATCACGTTTTGCGCGCGTGTCAAACAGGAAATAAAAGAATCAGTCCCGCGTATTACTAAAGAAGCTACCAGTGCAAATGAAGAGATACAGCGAATCCTTACACTTATGAGAAATGACAAACATTTGTGTGAAACGCACAAACTGCTTGACCCAAGTATTGATAAGGACTGTAGTATTTGCTTTTCTTAAACACTATGAGCATCTATCTTGACTCAGGCGCTTCAACACGCCTTGATCCCGACGTGCGTGCTGCAATCAAACCCTATTTTAGTGACCACTACGCAAACGCAGCGTCACTCCACAAAGAAGGACAAATCGCGCACAGCGCAGTTGAAAAAGCACGAGAAACCATTGCAAAAAGCATTGGTGCAAAGTCTCATGAAATCGTGTTCACGTCAGGAGGCACAGAATCAAATAATTTCGCGCTCAAAGGCGTGGGGTTTGCAAACAAAACAAATCGGAATCATATTATCATATCTTCTGTTGAACACGAGTGCGTGCTTAATGCCGCGCGATTTCTTGAGCGGCAAGGATTTAAAGTAACCGCACTGCCCGTGGATAAACAGGGATTTGTTTCTTTTGATGCACTCAAAAAAACACTTTCAAAACAAACCCTCCTTGTTTCGATTATTCATGGCAACAATGAAGTTGGTACCATTAATGATTTAGAAAAAATCGGCGCACTCGTAAAAGAACATGGCGCGCTTTTTCATACTGATGCGTGCCAAAGCTATACAAAAGTACCGGTCAATGTTGATATGATGAATCTTGATCTTGTTTCAATTAACGCGCACAAAATTCATGGGCCAAAAGGAGTTGGCGCGCTCTACATTCGAGGCGGAACAGCAATTGAACCATTGCTGCACGGTGGCGGCCAAGAACGGGGTTTTCGTTCAGGAACGCTCAACATTCCTGGTATTGTTGGTTTTGGAATGGCAGTTGAAGCTATAAAACACCAAGACTTTTTGCGCATGGCAAAACTGCGCGACCTGCTTATTGACGAACTGCTTTCAATTTCTGGGGCCCGCCTTAATGGACCGCGCGAAAACCGCTTGTGTAATAATGTGAATATTTCGTTTAAGGCAGTTGATGGAAATTCGCTTCTTCTCCAACTCAGTGACCAGGGAATTATGGTCTCAACGGGTTCAGCGTGTTCGTCAGAAAAAATGCACGAAAGTCATGTTCTTAATGCAATGCGCGTTCCAAAACAACACATCACCAGCGCAATTCGTTTTTCTCTTGGAAAATACACCACAAAAGCAGAGATTGAGCAGACAATTCGCACGATAAAAAAGCTTATTAAGCATATGCGCGAGGTGAAGTAGTAATGGAAACACAAGAAGAACTCAAAGAAGTCACTAAAGACCTGATTATTGGTGAGGTCATTATGAAACGGCCTGACTTGGCTGAAGTGTTCTTTAAATATGGCATACACTGCGTAGGGTGTGGTGCTGCGTTTTATGACACAATTGAGCAAGGCTGCAGCATTCATGGCATTGAGCCCGAAACTGTGGTAAAAGACTTGAATGCATTCTTAACAGAAAACCCTACCACGAATTAATCGCTTTTTCAGCGCTTTTAACCCATTCTTCAATGATTCCAAGCGTTTTCTTCTTCAAAATGCTTTTGTCAATTGGCGCGTACACAAACACGTAGCCCCCTGTTTTCAAATTCACTTGCCCGCGTTTAACCAGTTCTTTTCCTACTAGTGATTTGATAACTTTTTGAATGGTTGTCCGCTCCTTTTTCATAGCAGTAGAAATCTCAACAATGCGCATGTTCTTGTTTTTTTCAAGCAAAAACATGAGTACTGCGTATTCAGTTTTTTTCAAACCAAAACCGCATCGAACAATCTCTTCAAGTTCAACATTGGTACACGCAAAATTGATAATCATGGTTATTTCTTCTCAAGGCAGTTAGTGCTTATTAATGATGGCATTTGTGTGATTACGCAATTGCGTCTTCAATCTTTTTTTGCAGCATGGCTTGTGGCATGAACCCCATAAAGCGCTTTGCTTCCGCACCTTTCTTGAACACAAGAATAGTTGGAATGCTCATAACACCAAACATTTGACCCAGTGTTGGCTCTTTATCAACATTAATCTTAACAAATTTGACGTTCTTCATTTTCGCGCTCAAATCCTCAAATACAGGCGCAAGCATTCTACATGGCGCGCACCAATCTGCCCAAAAATCTGCAATAACAGGAACGGAACTTTTTAGCACTTCATCGTTAAAATTGTCTTTTGTTACATGAATAATACTCATAATAATCACCTACTATGTGTGAAGAAAAACATGCAGTATTATAAGCCTAATGGTGAACTGCAAAAACTGTGGTTGATTTTTTCACTACTCTTTTTGCAGCCCATGCAGGTTACTTTCAACTCCTGTTGTGTCTTGCAGTTGTGCGCTAATAAGACTTAACAATATGAGTGTTGCGCCAAGCTTTTTTGAAACAGCATCACTCTGCGGGTGGCTTGTGAGGCGTGTTTTTTCTGCAAGCAAATCTCTAAGAATTTCTCGCAGCGTATGCGTGTCATCCACACGAAGCGCGTCAGCAAGCTGAAACACGGTTTTTTCCCAGTTCATACCTGTTTTTTACGCGCCGCGTGCTTAAACCTTTTATTCTCACATCATCTGGGCATAGGTATGGAGGAGTATATATTTTTGTTTGACTTTGATGGCACGCTTATAAAAAGTACCAATACGGTTCTTACGCTCTGGAAAAACCTTGCACAAGAATTTGGTTTTTTAGTCACAAAAGCAAGGCTTCGAAAAAAACTCAGCTCAGACTGGCAGACTATGCTCAAAAAAGAATTTCGCCAAGACTGGAAAGAACACCTGCTTCTTCTTAAACGTCACTTTGACTGGTATCAAGAGCAACTCAAAACCAAACCGCTCATCCCGGAACTCGTTTCTTTTCTAAGAACACACCGCTTTGGCATTATCTCCTCATCTTTTCAAACTATTATACAACATAAAATAAAAGAGTACGCGCTTGCGCCTGAATTTGTATACACTTCTGATTCGCTCCATTCATCTTCTAAAGAGCGTTTGCTTGCACATGCAATTAAGAAAAACAAGCTTGATGTGAAACGCTGCGTGTATGTGTGTGATATGAAACAAGACATTAGCGGCGCAAAAGCGCACAACATCAAAACAATTGGCGTTCTCTGGGGGTTTCACACAAAAAATATGCTCAAAAATGCTGATATGCTTGCACACACCCCCACTCAGCTTATCAGTATGCTCAGGCGAGTTCAACAATCTTAAATACAATGCGCGCTCTGTAAAATGCCATGGGCGACGAGTGGCACACGCTTTCTGCAAAAAAAACTCTTTTGCGGCTCAAATCAAGCGAAGACGGCTTATCTGAGAATGAAGCAAAAGCGCGGCTTGAACACTATGGCCCAAACGAGCTTGTTGAAAAAGGCGGAGTCTCACCTTTTCGCGTATTGCTCAACCAGTTTAAAGGCATTATGATTCTCATCCTTTTTTTTGCTGCCTTTGTTTCAGCAGTGCTTGGCGAGTTTATTGATTCCTTGTTTATTGTTGCAATTATCATCCTCAACGCAGTGCTTGGTTTTGTTCAGGAATATCGCGCTGAGCGCGCGCTTGAAGCACTTAAAAAACTAACAACTCCCCAAGCGCAAGTTATTCGGGATGGGGTGAATAAAGAAGTGCTTGCCCGCGAACTTGTTGTTGGTGATATTATTGTTCTTGATGAAGGAAAAAAGATTCCTGCAGACGCGCGTCTTATCCGCGCGTCAAGCCTGCGCATTGATGAGAGCATGCTTACGGGAGAATCAACAGCAACCCAAAAACAAATTGCACCCCTTAAATCAGGTATTCCCTCAACTGATATGACCAATCGCGTGTTTATGGGAACGCTTGTTACCGCAGGAAACGCGCTTGCTGTTGTTACTGAAACCGGCATGGGCACGAGTATGGGAAAAATTACTGAACTTGTGCAAAGCGCGCAAACACAACCAACCCTTCTTCAGATACGCCTTGACAAGCTCGCAAAAATTCTTGCTCTTTTTGTTGTTCTTATTAGTGCGTTCACGTTCGTGCTTGGCATGCTCTCAGGCCAAGACCTTGTTGAAATGTTTCTTGTTACCGTAAGCCTTGCGGTTTCTGCCGTGCCCGAAGGGCTTCCTGCTATTATTACGGTAACCCTTGCCCTTGGCGTGCAACGCATGGCGCGAAAAGATGCGCTCGTGCGCAGGCTTCCTGCTGTTGAATCATTAGGAAGCGCAAACATCATTTGCACTGACAAAACTGGAACACTCACAAAAAACCAAATGACCGTTCGCGAATACGCATTCGCGCACACGTCTCCTATTTCTGTTACCGGCCTTGGCTACGAACCAAAAGGTGAGTTTTTCTCCAAAAAGAACGTAGTTTCAGCAAAAAATCCGCTTCTTCGAGAAGCACTTATTAGCGGCGTGCTCTGCAATAATTCATCATTACAAACAGTTGACCATTCTTGGGACATTCTTGGTGACCATACTGAAGGCGCGCTTCTTGTTGCTGCACGAAAAGCAGGCATTTCTCATGAGAAACTCAAAGAAGACTACACATTTTTCAAAGAATTTCCCTTCACATCTGAGCGAAAACGCATGAGCATCGTGTTTAAAACAAAAAACAAATACCGTGCATACGTAAAAGGCGCGCCTGAACTCCTTCTTGACCAATGCGTTTATTATTATGACGGCAAACAGCGAAAAAAACTCACCAAAAAAGAACGTGACCGCATCCTCACGCAAGCAGGAACCATGGCTGACCGTGCACTACGAGTCCTGCTTCTTGCGCGCAACGACGTTACCAAAAATGTCAATGAAAAAAGCGCTGAGACTAATCTTACCTTTATTGCGCTTGTTGGCATGATTGACCCGCCACGAGAAGAGGTCAAAGAATCAATTATGCGCGCGCGCAATGCGGGGATTCGAACAATCATGATAACTGGAGACCATGCAAACACGGCACGTGCCATTGCAAAAGAAGTGGGACTTGTTGAAGGCGATGTTGTTGCTATTACTGGAAGCGAACTTGACATCATGCACGACGACGAGCTTATGCGAAGAATTGAAAAAGTAAGCGTGTTTGCACGCGTTTCGCCTGAACATAAAGTACGCATCCTCCAAATACTCATGCGCGATGAAAACAATTTTGTTGCAATGACTGGGGATGGCGTTAATGATGCTCCTGCAATCAAAAGTTCGCATATTGGCATTTCTATGGGTCTTCGCGGCACTGATGTTGCAAAAGAAAGCTCAGACATTATTCTTCTTGATGACAATTATGCAACCATTGTAAGCGCGGTTGAAGAAGGCCGCAACATTTACGAGAACATCACTAAATTTGTGCGATTCCTTTTATCGGTTAATTTCTCAGAATTATTCCTTGTCGGGATTGCAGCTATTGCAGGGTTTCCGCTTCCTCTTCTTGCGCTCCAAATTTTATGGCTTAACATAGTGACTGATGGTCTTCCTGCGCTTGCCCTTGGCGTTGACACATTTCATGAGGATGTTATGAAGCGCCCGCCACGAAAACCAAAAGAAGGTATGATACATCGCATGCTTTTCTACGCGCTTGTTGGCGGCATTTTTGCATTTGGAACAGAACTCCTTGTATTCCTGCTTCACCTGGAAAATATTGACCTTGCGCGAACAATGGTGTTTAGCGTTGCAGTTGTGTTTGAACTTGCCTTTGTGTTTAGTTCGCGAACCCTTACAAAAAGCATGTTTCGCGGATTATTCAAGAACTGGTATTTGCTTCTTGCCGTGCTCTTTTCATTTGCACTCCAGCTCTTTGCAATCTACACAGGTTTTATGAATTCACTTCTTTCAACTGTTCCTCTTTCACTGATGCACTGGGTTGAAGTGTTTGCTATTGCCATTTCAGGCGTCATCATTGTTGATGTTATCAAAGTGCTTGTCTACCACGTAATTAAAAAAGACGTGTGAGGACACAATCCTTTTATTCTTTAAACAAGTCTGTTACCACTATGAAACGATTGCTCGCGCTCATGGTGCTTGGCGGAATCTTCTTTAGCTCTGCACACGCACTCGCTGTTTCAGTTGTAGACCCTACAACGTACCCGCTTACCTCAAACCAGCCGTTCAGTATCACGGTCAAAGTCTTTAATGATGGTGTGACAAAACTTGAAGACTACTCAGTTGGAATCCAGTCTGAATACCCCTACAAGTCGCTTGCAGGAGAAGTGTACACCCAAAAAATAGGTGACATCAATGGAAAAGAAACCATACTCAAAACATTTCGCTTTCTTACCTATGACAATGTAATTGAAGGCTCCTACCCGCTTAAAGTATTCACTTGCACTGGCCAGTGCGGGGCCAAATCATTTGCAGTACAAAATCTTCAATTTAGCGGAAGCGCAAATATCCAGATATCTCAATACTCATTTAACACATCAGAACTCGCGCCAGGAGAGGTAGCACAGCTCACTATCCAACTCAAAAATTATGGTCTTGGCCTTGCAAGTGATGGGATTATCAATCTCACTAACGTTGTTTCTTCATACACACCGTTTATTTTTCTTGACAAACCAAGCGCGTACTATATTGGTGATATTGCGGTTAATCAAACAAAAAACGTGACGTTTCTTGTACGCGTTAATGACAACATCACCAAAGGAGTGTATGCAATGCCCGTACAAATAAACTATGATAACATCGCCCACGATCTTGCAAATGTTCAGTTCGAGATTGTTTCAAAAGCAAATCTTGAAATTTTTAAAATTGAAACAGAACCTCTTCAGCCCGTGCGAGGCTCTGAATTTACTGTACTCATCTCAATTGAAAACATAGGAAAAGGAGAAGCAACCTCAACACGCATCTCGCTTGAAGGAGACTACATTGGAGAACGCGTTTCTTTTATTGGCTCGCTTGATGAACATGAAGATGATATTGGTTTGCTTCGCATATTCTCACTTTCTGGAGAACAACTTACTGCAACTCTTACCTATACTGATGACCTTGGTACGCATACGATTACACAGCCTATAACCCTTACTCTTGGTCCTGCTCCCCCACTAAGCATCACACCCTTCATACTTGGCGTGTTCGCACTTGCTGGCGTGCTCGCGTACATGTTTAGAAAACGGATTTTTAAAAAAAAGCAGTAGAACGCGTTTTTTTTCGCACACTTTTTAAGTTCAGAGACACACAAAAGAAGATATGAACGTATATGAAAGCCTTTTTGAAAGTGTGCGAAGAGTTGCAAAAAACCTTTGGCTTGGCCCGCTTTTTTTGCTTTCAGACTTTTTTTCAGGCATAGTCCTTATTGTTTTGATTATGCTCATTTTTGGTCAGAGAATAAATGCACTGACTAGTGCGGGAATTGGTGTTGGTGAAGCAGTGCGAAGCGCGCTTGTTGAAAATGTGCTTGGTAGCGTTATTGTATTTGGCGGTGTGATTATTGCACTTGGATTTTTTGAATCAGTAAAGCGTGCATTAAGCATTCGTGTTGCGCAAAAAAAGCGCCTTGATATTCGAAAAGCATTGTATCGTGCAAAAGAAACATGGGCGCGCATTACGGGCATTATTATCTTTAACAGCATCCTTATGATTGGAGCAGCGGTGTTTTCTGTGGTAAGCAATTTTAATTTCCTGATAGTTATTTTTTCTATTATATTTTCGTTTCTTGTTGCGCTTTTTACCCAGTACAATATGTATCTGGTTTTTGTAACAAACAAGAGTATTATTGGCGCGATTATTGGAGGAGTCAGGCTCGTGGTTCGACGCCCTCTTGAGAGTATTGTGATTGCGCTTGTGTTAAGCATTGTTAGCGGAACCCTTGGGCTTGTGTTTGCAAAAAATTTGATTGCACAGTTTGTTCTTGGCTCTCTGGTGTTTGCGCCAATCACAACAGTCTACGTGTTTCTTAATGTATTAGAAATGAAAAAGGATAGTGCATAAGAATCACGCAACACGATACACCCATACTGTCTGGCAGGTATCAGAAAACGTTGCAACTTTATGTAAATAATCGCGCGCGTCAAAAAAGCTTTGATTACGCACGTAATCTGGTTCAATCACTTGAGACGTGCCAAACACAAATGAAATATTTTTTAGTCTAATGTCTGAGTCAAACTCATGCTCCCATGACATCCACCACGTTTCAGTAATGTCACCATAATATGCAACAAGAGGCCAGAACGGGCTCATCACCGCGCCACCCTGTTCTCCAACAAAATGTGATGCCTCAACAATTGGCTCCATCCCGCACATTGCCTGAAGTCCTGCCATGCGCGGAACAAATGTGCTAAACAGGATAAGACCGCATACCACACTTAACCCAATAAGCCAGTACGAAAAGCGAATTTGGCTAAACCATTCTGATACATCACGAAGCAGGATACTACCCATAATAACAATTGGAAAAAATAACGGCCACAAGTACCGAATTTCTTTATGGCGCAATACTGCGTGAAAATACACTACGTATCCGATAAAATAACCACTTAAAATAAGAAGCACCCACGCCTGATTTTTATAGCGTTTCACAAGCTTCTTGAGCACGGGTTGCTTGAGGGTGACTACACTGGAGAGAAGCACAAGCAGGAACACACCAAGCACGTAGGGAATTGCAAATAATCCAATACCATAGAGCAGAGAAAACATTACAACTCCATACATCACATAATACGTTACTTCAGTATCATATTCATTTCCGGCAATAATTGCATGACCACGCTCAAATGAATGGAACATGTTTCCATATTCAACTGCGTTGAATATGAGCCACGGACTCATAATAAGAATCCAAAGCATGATACTGCTATAGATACGAGTATCACTAAGTGATTTTTTGAGACCTTTTTTTGTCCAGGGTTTGTGCGAAACAAATTGCACAAATACAAAAAGCGGGAGCAATGCAAGGTACACGTAGCGCGCAAGTGCTGCGAGCGCAGCAAAGATGAATGCAAGCGCAGTGTTCTTTGTCTTTGCAAAAAGTCCGCGCCTAAGAAACAAAACACCAAGCATTGCAAGCGCGCTTGACATGATACCGGTATAAAATCGCGGACTCCACTCAAAGTGATACGGATTAAAAAGTGTGAGCACGGTTGCAAATAACCCTACCTTTTTGCCAAACCATTCTTTGCTAACAACATACACAAGTGTGATAAAGAGGGCTGAAAACAACACTGGAATAATACGTGCAAGAGATTCGTTTACACCAAACCCACCAAACACGACACTAATAAGCGCGGCAAGAAGCGGTGGGCGAAATTCTTCAAAATACCCGCCTCCTCCAAGAAAGTATTGTGCATTAAGCAGATATACCGCTGCATCCCACTGCACGTACGGGTAAAAAAATAACATGAGCGAGCGAGAAAAAAGTGCAATCAAAAACACTAATCCAATATCACCATACTTTTTTACAACACGCACTGCCCATTCCATGTTTATCCTATAATGGCACAAGAAATATTTATAATGCTTTATTTGTGCTTAATACTGTTTACATGAAATATTCTCTTGTTATTCCTGCATATAATGAAGAACGCCGTATCACTGACTCACTGCACGCGCTTGACTCATACTTTTCAAAACACGCAAAAAACCAGTACGAAATCATTGTTGTTGACGACGGCTCAAAAGACAAAACATTTTCCCTTCTCAAACACGAAAAACAACACATTCCCTCACTGGTGATTGTGCACCACAAAACAAATCAGGGCAAAGGAAGTGCAATTGAAGCAGGAGTTTCGCACGCGCGCGCAGAGCGCATTGCGTTTTGCGATGCTGATTTATCAACACCGCCGTCTGACATTCTCAAACTCCTCAACGCGCTTGACACAGTTGATATTGCTATTGCATCACGCTACTTGCCGTTATCAACAGCAGATATCCCTTTTTTTCGAAAAGTTCTGAGCAGAATCTATAACTTGCTTACCCGCATTCTTTTTGCGCATGCTATGCATGACACGCAGTGCGGATTTAAAGCATTCAAAAAAGAGGTGAGACCTGTTATGAACCGTATTACGAGCCACCACTTTGTATTTGACCTTGACTTTCTTATGCGCGCACGAAGCGCAGGATTTTCCATCCGTGAAATCCCTGTGCACTGGACATATGAAGAAGGCACCACACTCAAAAGCAGCACGCCGCTTCACATGCTCTTTGAAGTTCTCAAACTTCGAGTTCGCTACACACTCAAACCGCTCACTAAAAAATAGGGGAAAAGCGGACATTCATGCTCATGCGTCTTAAATATGCAGAATGAGTTCATAGAACTATGCACAACCGTTCCCTCGGCCAACTCTATGGGCTTATCATGGACAAAGGAAAAATACAGAAAACAAAAATCTCTTTTAGCACCACACGCCCCTTTGAAGCACGTGTCTATGTAACCCTTATGCAAACGCTCCTGCGCGTTCCAATAAACTCGTTTACTATTTACCTTGAAGATGTTCGGTATGGCAGCGAAGAACGTGCCTTCAATGACTTTGCAGAATACCTTCCTGAACTCCTGCAGTCCGAACCGCGCATCTTTTACCATCCATTCAAAAACAAACCACGCCTCACCATTATCTACCATGATGAAAACGTCACAAAACTTATTTCTTCTTTTCTCAAGCATGTTCAAATCCTGCAAAAAAATAATGAATTCTCACAAGGATTTCTTGATGCGATACTCACTCATGCTCACTTTGATACGCACACGTTCACGCTTAATGTTGGATACAATGAAATAACCCCCTACCTCATAAACAGTCTTGAAGTGCTGCACGTTGCATATGAACAAGAAGCGCATCAAGTTATCATCCATGACCTGTATGACTTGCATGAGATATCTTCATTTTCAGAGCTTTCAAAAGAACTACTTGCCCCCTATCTTATAGCATAACTCTTTTTAGGACAAAATACCTGTAGTACTTGCATGGAGGGGGGCATGCTTCTTGAGAAATTACTTTTAGAAGGAGCAATCAGAACAAAACGCGTCAAAACCGCATTCGAGCGCGTCGACCGAAAAAAGTTTGTTCCTCCTGCATACAAGGATTTTGCCTATCTTGACACGCCTGTTCCCATCAGTTTTGACCAAACCATTTCTGCACCGCACATTGTTGCAGTTATGACTGAATACCTTAGGGTAAAACCCGGAAACACAATTCTTGAAGTTGGTGCGGGTAGCGGATATCAAAGTGCTATACTGCTCCATCTTCTCAAAGGAAAAGGAAACCTGTACGCGCTTGAACGAATAAAAGAGCTTGCAAAAATGGCACGCAAAAACCTTACGACCCAGCCTTATCAAAACGTGTCTGTTATCACGGGTGATGGAAGCAAAGGCTTAGAAAAACACGCACCATTTGACCGCATTATAGTGTGCGCTTCTGCAAAAAAAGTTCCCCCAAAGCTTATACAACAACTTGCTGTTGGAGGCATACTCGTGATGCCGCTTGGAAACGAGCTTAAAGTATACACAAAACACGCAAAAAAAGACATTCATGAAAAGACCGTTGGTTTTGTGAGCTTTGTGCCGCTTGTTGAAAAAGAATAACATGTGTGTTGTGTCAGATACCTTCTTAATCATCACAGTTCAGTTGGTGTCCACATCATCACCCACACCACACCTGTTTACGCTCTCGCGTAATCTTTATTAAGATTCTCACCCATATTCAACTCTATGCGTATGAGTCCTAAACACATTTTTATCTCACTTTTCACTATGTTTTCAGTATCTCCCGTGTTTGCGCAGTTGGAGGGTTCGGGGTTGTTTGGTGGGTTGAGTGTTGTGGGTGGTGTTGTTGGTGGGTTGATTGGTGTGTTGCAGGAGTCGTCAAATATTTTGACGGTTGCGCGCGTGTTTTCGTTTGTGATTCTTATTGCGGTTACGGGTGCTGCGGCGCGTTCGATGAGCGCGTCTCGTCGTGGTCAGGGTTTGGATAGGGCTGCTGCGGTTTTTGGTGTTGTGGTGGCGGTTGCGACTCAGGTTTTGGCGCCGCCCGTGTATCATTTGTTGTTTATGGTGGTTGCGGCGGTGTTGGGTGAGTTGATTCTTTTGGTTGTTGTTGTGGTGTATGTTAGGACGTATTTTTCTGGTGGTGGTCAGCGGGTGTCTAGTGCGCCGATGCAGGTGTTGACGGGTTTTGCTGCGCTGGGTGCGGGTTCTTTGTTTTTTTTGTTAACCGCGCTTAATTTTGAGTATTTGATGGGTGTTGTTTCGCAGTCTCTTGGTTGGACTGCGGGTGGTGCGTGGTTTATTACGAGTCTTGCGGGTTGGTTGGCGCTTCCTAATGTGGTGGTTATTTTGTGGGGTTTATTCATGATACTTGGCGG